>FZPW01000070.1_pt1 | contig 42057 bp, 32 predicted proteins | sample 1534771 | NCBI WGS metagenome assembly FZPW01 (sample SAMEA104161894, study PRJEB21768) | metagenome | biome: subterrestrial habitat; feature: phreatic zone; material: underground water | place: France | collected 2016-06-01 | depth 60 m | reverse complement strand
TTTTTTTTTAATGATACGGCGACCACCGAGATCTACACTCTTTCCCTACACGACGCTCTTCCGATCTCTGCGCGTAATCTTGCTGCTCATGCTGAACGAGTTGTAGGCCGCCGCAAATTTGGCGCGATCCACGCCGCGTTGAGCCACGAACGCTTCCACTGCCGCCTGATCGCTCAGGTCGGTGTTGCTCACGTTCCAAGCGTTGAACAAGTCGTCATGCAGACGGCGTTGCTGCCCCATGGCTTCCAGCGCGTAGAAGGTGCGCGCCATCGGCTCCCACGAATCGCGGAAGATGGTCGGCACGAGTTGCAGCTCGACATCCTTGGGCATTTTCTTTTCCCATGCGATCAACTGCGGATGCAGATGGAAGCAGTGCGAGCAGCCGTAGAAGAAAAATTCCAGCACTTCGATTTTGTCGCCGCTGCGCACGGGTTGCGCCGGGCTGAGTTCTTTGTAGTCGCGACCAAGCTGCGCTTCCGCCATCACTTGAGTCGAAAATAACAGTACGCCGATTGCCAAGAGTTGCTTCAGAAATTTCATATCGTCTCCTTTTACTGTGCTTTGAATGCGGTGGCATTTGCCACGCCGTTTTGCTTCAACATTGCCAAAGTTTTATTCGCTTCTTCGCTGCCTTTATAGGGGCCCAGACGCACGCGGTGATAAGTACCGCGATCAGGAATCTCTGCCGTTTGCAGGTTTGCTTCCAGTCCCAGCAAGGCCAGCTTGGCTTTCAGCTTCTCGGCATCGACCTCGTTGGGGAAGGAGCCAGCTTGCACGTAGTAGGTCTCTTTCGAGTTCGCGGCCAGGGTTGGCTTGGGCTGCTGCGCTACTGGGGCGGCATGAGTTTCTTTCGGTGCTGCAACCGTTTTTTCGTGACTCTTCTGCGCCGTGCCATCCGGCTTGTCGGTCAGCACACGGTAGAACTCGAAATGCTGCTTGGGCTGTTCGGCAACAGCAGAGGCCGCTGCGGGAGCGCTGACCGGTGCGGGCACTGGAGCGGCTTTTGCCACCTCGGCTTGCACAGGCTTGGTTGCGGCTTCGGCCTTCGGTGCTTCGCGGTGCTCTTTGCTTTCAAACGAGGCCGGATTTTTTTTCAGGATATACCAAGCGACACCGCCCGCAACGGCCAGCCCCAGCACCATGCCGACCATCACGCCCGCGAACATCGAACTGCCTTTGCCCGAACCGCCACCACCTTTTCCAGCTTTGCTCATCTACAGTCCTTCAAATTTAGTCTCTACTTGCCCGTGCAGTACAGTGATATTTACATCTTTTCCGGCGCGCTCACACCCAGCAACGCCAAGCCGTTCTTCAATACCTGCGCCACCGCCGCAATCAATGCCAGACGGGCCAGCTTGATCTTTTCGTCATCGACCAAAAAGCGCGAGGCATTATAGTAGCTGTGAAAATCGGCGGCCAACTCTTTGAGGTAGAAGGCGATCAGGTGCGGTGCCAAGTCTTCTGCTGCCGTCTCGATCACTTGCGGATAGTCGATCATGCGTTGCAGCACCGCGGTTTCATATTCGCTATCCAGCACGCTCATATCGGCGTTAATCAAAGACAAACGCTCGCCGCCCCACTGCGCCAGCACCGTGCTGATACGGGCATGGGCGTACTGGATGTAGTACACCGGATTGTCGTTGCTCTGCGATTTGGCGAGGTCGATGTCGAACACCAGTTGCGAATCGGGATGGCGCGCGGCGAGGAAATAGCGCGTGGCATCACAGCCCACTTCGTCGATCAGGTCGCGCAGCGTCACATAGCTGCCCGCGCGCTTGGAAATCTTCACCTCTTCGCCGTTCTTCAACACTGTCACCATCTGGTGCAGCACATAGTCCGGCCAGCCTTTGGGGATGCCCGCATCCAGTGCCTGCAAACCGGCGCGCACGCGGGTAATGGTGGAGTGGTGGTCGGAACCCTGCTCGTTGATGACGCGCACGAAACCGCGCTTCCACTTTTCCAGATGGTAGGCTACGTCTGGCACGAAGTAGGTGTAGCCGCCGTCGGTCTTGCGCATCACGCGGTCTTTGTCGTCGCCGAAATCGGTGGTGCGCAACCACAGCGCGCCTTCCTGTTCGTAAGTGTGGCCGCTGGCGATGAGCTTCTGCACGGTCGCATCCACCTTGCCCTCGGTATACAGGGCGGACTCCAGCGAGAACACGTCGAACTCTACTTGGAATGCGCGCAAATCCAAGTCCTGCTCGCGGCGCAGATAGGCCACGGCGAAATGGCGGATGGCTTCGCTGTCATTCACATCGCCCTTGCCGGTGATGTGCTGGTCGTCGGCCTCGACGGTTTCTTTTGCCATGTAGCTGCGCGCCACATCCATGATGTAGTCGCCACGATATCCGGACTCGGGCCAGGACGGATCGTCCGGCGTAATGCCCTTGCAGCGCAGTTGCACCGACAGGGTGAGGTTGTCGATCTGTGCGCCCGCGTCGTTGTAGTAAAACTCGCGCGTCACATTCCAGCCCGCCGCGTGCAGCACATTGCATAGGCAATCGCCCACCGCCGCACCGCGCCCGTGGCCGACGTGCAAAGGCCCGGTCGGATTGGCGGAGACGAACTCCACGCCCACCTTGCGCCCTTGTCCGACGTGCACATGGCCGTAACCCGCACCCGCCTGCAACACACCATGCACCACATCCTGCTTGGCAGCCGTGGTGATGAACACATTGATAAAGCCCGCACCCGCAATCTCGACTTTCTCGATGACTTCGGATTTCGGCAGCGCCGCGATCAGCGCATTGGCGATGTCGCGCGGCGACTTGCGCAGCGGCTTGGCCAACTGCATCGCCAGATTGCAGGCGTAATCGCCATGCGAGGCCTGCTTGGGACGTTCGATAAGAATGGTCGCGCCGACATGATCGGGGGCAACCTCGCGCAAAGCCTGCGCGAATAAATCGGATAAATGGGATTTGAAATTCAATACAGCGGACATGAAACGGCACCTTTTAAGAGGCGCGGATTATAGCACTTGAGTCTCCACCCTTTGTTCACTGCCACAGCCGTGCCAATCCCGCTCTACCCCGTCAAACCGAATCGGTAAGTATTTTTGCCCGCCGATTTCGCTGCATACATTGCCTGATCGGCATTTTTCACCAACTCGTCTTCGGTGCTAGCCTCTTCCGAATAGCGCGCAATACCAATGCTGACACCGATTCTGGCTTCACTGCCCTCAAGATCGAACGGCTGCGCAAGACTTGCAATAATCTTCTCGGCTATGCGCGCAACACTGTGCTGTTCATGCGCATCGTTGAGTATGACCGTAAATTCATCTCCGCCCAGTCGCGCCACGGTATCGCTCTCGCGAATGCTCTGCCGCAAGCGCTCCGCAACCCCCATCAGCAGCAAGTCTCCCGCATGGTGCCCCATGGTGTCGTTGACCTGTTTAAACCCGTCCAGATCCATGAACAGCAAGGCCACCCCGCCATCATTACGTTTGGCCAAGGACAACGCCTGATCCAACCGATCATAAAATAAAGTGCGGTTGGGCAAACCGGTCAGCGCATCGAAATGCGCCAAATACTCAATACGTTTCTGCGCCTGCTTTTGTTCGGTAATATCTTCGTAAACCGCAATGAAATGCGTAGTCTCGCCGCCCTCATCCAGCATGGGAGTAATTGTTTGCGAGACGGTATATAAATCCCCGTTTTTGGCCTGCTCCACAGTCTCACTATTCCAGCTTTCACCTCTGGAGATGGTTTCCCACATAGTTTGATAATACTCGTCGGAGTGTTGCCCCGATTTCAGCAAGCGCGGCGTCTGCCCGATCAACTCTTCCTTACTGTAACCGCTCAATTTTGCAAACGCAGGGTTGACCCATTTAATCACTCCGCGCGCACTCGTAATCATTACTCCGGTACCGGCGGCGGCCAATGCGGAGCTCAGCAAACGAATCTGCTGCTGGTCCATTGCGGCCTCCAGCGCCACACTGATGCGCGTGGAAATGCCCACCAGCAAATCGGCGGCGACGGTGTCAAAAGTATCCGGTCTACCGGAATACAGGGTAAATGCACCATACACCTCGCCGCGAATCAACAATGGAATAGCCATCATCGACTGGAAGTTGTATTCATGCGCAAGCTCCCGCCAAACTTGAAAACCGGGATTGGACGGATTGAGCACCTGCATGTGTCCGCTGCGGATGGCCGTTCCGGTTCCACCGCGCCCCTGCGGAGTATCGTCCCAGCGCACGCCAAGCTGCTTCAGCCCTTCCACGTAGCCCGCTGCCGCGCCGGCATAAGTCATGATACTCACGGCCCCATCCGGCTCTTTCCGGCCCAGCCAGATCAGATCCAGTTCAAACAAACGTGCCACTTCGTTACAAATAAAGTGCAACAGATCCGACTGCAACACTCCGGCCAAAACCTTCTGGTTGATGTCGGAGAAAAGCGCCTCAATCGCCTGTACCCGGCGCTGCTGCGAGACATCGTCCGCATAAATAGAAAAGCGCGACACTTCGCCGCCGACATCAAAAATAGGATAGATCGTGTTCAAAAAATGCCGACCGGCACGCTCGTCTTCAAAGGTTTCCGGCATTCCCGTGCGGGCGATATGCTCAAATCTCGCTTTGCGCGCCTGCGCCACTTCCGGTGGCAGCAACTCATAGATATTCTTGCCCACCAATGCCTCGGGAGTCGCATTCAAGCGTTGCGCCCCCACCTCGTTGATCACCAGCAAGGTGCCATCCTTTTCCATCAGGAAGGTGGATTCCTGAATCGCATTCAGCAAGGCCTGCTGATTACGGATTTGCCACTCGCGCTCCGCCTCAATCCGTTTCTGCTCAGTGATATCTTGTACCAGCACAATTCTGGCGCGCCCCCCGCCGAACTCCATCGGCATCGTGCTAAGTCTGACCAGAATAATCGTCCCGTCCCGTTTTTTGTGGCGGGCTTCCAGGGTAACAATGCCATCCGGCGTACTGGATATAACCCGGTTAAGCTCCTGCACATCTTCCGCCGGACGTATATCTCGCAGCGTCATCCGTGCAAACTCTTCGCGGGAAAATCCGTAGTGTTCGACCGCACGCGCGTTCACCTCCAGAAACTCAAGAGTAGACTCGGCAAATATCCACATCGGCATGGGATTATTTTCAAACAGAAAGTGATAGCGCCGTTCGCCTTCCTTCAACTTCTCCTCAAACTGTTTGCGCTCGGTAATATCCTGCACAGTTCCAACCGAACGCAACGGTTTTCCCTCTTCGTCAAACAATGAATCGCAGCGCTCAATCACCCATTTAATGCCGCCGTCGCTCGTCTTCAGGCGGTGGGTAATTTCGTAGGGTTCGCGCGTTTCCAGCGAACGTGTATATGCCGAATTCACCGCGTCGCGATCTTCCGGATAAATCGCATCCAGAAATGCGGCATAGGAAGGCTCAAATCTGGCGTGATCAATTCCAAAGATGCGGTAAATTTCATCCGACCAGTACAATTTGTTACCGATCAAATCCAGCTCCCAGTTACCAATACGCGCAGTACGCTGGGCCTGCTTTAACCGGGTTTCGCTTTGACGCAGCCTTTGCTCCTGCTCTTCAGCCCTGATACGCAAACTATAGCTTTCATGCAGGCTGCGCCGGCCGCGCGAGGCATTCATCGCGATAAAGAACAGGAACAGCATTACCATCATGCCCATCGACCAAGCCAGCTTGCCACCTTCCAGCCAGAAGCGCGCAATCAATGGCAGTAACATAGGCGCCAAAAATCCTAGTGTGGATACCCGGTCTACCGCCAATGACGAAATTGCACCGGCACTCAATCCTGCCAGCGCAAAAGCAAGGTATGACTGGTGATCAATATCTCCTACCGGGAATAGCAACACGGCACCGAGCCCCCATGCTACGCCGGTCGCAATGACACCGATGCGAAAGCGGCGCAACCAGCACACACAATTATTATTGTCAGTTCTGCTGCGGCGCCAGATTGCCAACAACGCAATCCTAGCCAGCAAAATTAACAGCAGCGCGGCAAGCCAGCCAAATAGTTCGCGCCGCTCTATCACCGCGGCCTGAGTGGCCGCCAGAATCAGCGCCAGCAGCGTATTAATAACAATGGCGGCAGGCAGACCGGCATATAACAACCGCACCTGCTCGACTTCCAAAGCATCAGCTTGTTTAACCGCCGGATTTTTACCTAACTGCGTCATCGTGCATCACTTTCCAATTGAGACCCCGTGTTGCGGCAATCTAATCCGTCACGGGCAGACGGATGGTGTATTGCCCGGACTTTTCATCACGCGCCAGCATGACCTGCTTATGCCGTTGCGCATCTTCCATAAGCTCGCGGAATGAACGGTAACCATAAAACGTTTCGTTAAAACCCGGGCGGCGGCGCTGCATAGTGGTTTTAACCATAGAACCCCAAAGCTTTTCATCCGAGCCCCGCTCGGAAATTAATCCTTCGACAGTTTCAACCAGAAAGTCTATTGCCTCCTGCCTCTTGTCTTCTTCGCCCCTGACGCTTGCCGGCTTTACGCTTTCGACTCTGGCTTTGGCCGGTGTCTTTTTGACAGCCTGTTTTTTCTTTGCTTCCTGCACACGCACCAGATCATCATAGAAAATAAATTCGTCGCAATTCGCGCTGAGCAAGTCGGAGGTGGAATCCTTCACGCCGATGCCGATGACGTATTTGTTGTTCTCGCGCAACTTGGAAACCAGCGGTGAGAAATCGGAATCGCCGCTGATGATGACGAAAGTGTCGACGTGGGATTTGGTATAGCAAAGGTCGAGGGCATCGACAACCATGCGAATGTCGGCGGAATTTTTGCCACTTTGCCTGACATGCGGAATTTCGATCAATTCAAAAGCGGCCTCGTGCATGGTCGCTTTGAATTCCTTGTAGCGATCCCAGTCGCAGTAGGCTTTCTTGACCACGATGCTGCCCTTAAGTAACAGGCGTTCCAGCACCTTTCTGATGTCGAACTGTGCATACTTGGCATCGCGTACTCCAAGTGCGACGTTTTCAAAGTCGCAGAACAGAGCCATATTGGTAATTTCGGGCTGGTATGCCATTTGCGGCTCCTGTTTATGTTACAGATGCGCAGATCATTCCCCGTTGAATATACTCGCCCGTTATTGGCTACTCAATCAATTACGCTATGCACCCACTGGACGATCTTTGCCTGCACCGTATATTCGAGCTTCTCAAATTGAACCGCAATTAAATATACGCCGCCCGACTCTCGTTCATGGCGAACGACCGCATTGGCATTGACCGGCCCGGTCGCGGGAAGTGAGAACGATATTTTCATTTTCGCGCCCATCTCAACCGGTGTGGACGTACTCATCAGACAGCCCAGCGGACTGAGATTTCTCAAAGTGGCATGCATTACCCTGCCGTAAGCGCCGGCAAGTGTGTATGTGGCGGGCGCATCAACATCTTTGCGCTTGCACTGTCGCCGGCTGCCTTTCACTTTTTCCACGACAAAAACTTCCAGCGGCAGGTCTTTGCCCTTTACCGACACCGGCGGCAATGCCCGGCATGTTGCCTGATCGCGAATTTCATCCGCCACCGTTTTGCTGATCAGCACCTGTTCGGCCAAAGCAATGCCGCACAAACGCGCGGCAACGTTGATACTGTCCCCGATCACAGTGTAATTCATGTGATTTTCGGAGCCCATATTGCCCATTACCGCGACACCGCTGTTAATACCGATACCGATAAAAACCGACTGCAAGCCGTCGACTGTTCGCGCCCGGTTTAGTGCCGCGCAATAGTGCTGGATTTCTACGGCAGCGCAAACTGCATTTAACTCGTTGCCATGACCTTCAAAAACCGCCATGACTTCATCGCCCACAAATTTATCAATATTGCCGCCCCAGGCCACAATCACCTCGGCCTGGAAGTTCAAATAAGTGTTCATTAAAACCACCACCTCTTCCGGGCTCATTTTCTCCGAGAGTGAAGTGAATCCGCGCACATCGGAAAACAGTGTGGTGACATACTTTCGCTCGCCACCGAGCTTCAATTGTGACCGGTCGCGATTTTGTTTAATGCTGTTGACCGTGGACGGGGAAAGATATTTCTCCATGTGAAGCTTTTCACGCAAGCTCAGCACCATCTCGTTAAAGGTTTTCGTCACGACGCCAAACTCATCGTTTGAAGTGACTTTCACAAGACTGCGCAAATCCCCTTTGGACACATCCCGAATGCCTTCGGCCAGCAATTCGAGCGGCTTGGTCAGCAGACGCGCCAACACAAACGAAATAATCAATGCCGCGATAACAAATCCGAGCGCCATGAGGAAATATGTATTCTTCTGCCGCTCAATGGCGGCTTTCAATTCCTTTTGGGACAGGCCGACGCGGGCTATACCTATTTTTAACCCCTTCGATTGCAATGCAATCGGCGTGGCCGCATCCAGCACGATGTCGCCCTTAAATTCGAGTTCCTGAAACAGCAGTTCGTCTGCCTGCAGCACCGCCTTATCCAGCTCGCCGGACAGGCTTTTTCCTTTAAGGTCAAAATCACTGTGTGCAAATATTTTTCCGCTACCGTCTATGACCATCGCATAAACCACATCATCACGCTTCATGATGTCGGCAATCATGGAGGCTATGGGTAACTCCTGCTTGGTTAACAGCGCTTCTTTTCCGGCGTTAGCCAACTGCTCGACCAGCACGGCCGAACGCGCTTTCATTTCACGTTGCAGGATGTTTTTTTGACTGGCGAAGGTAACCGCGCCCAAAGATAAAATGGTGAGGGTTAAAAGAACCACAAATGTGCCCGCAATTTTGTAACGAACCCTGATTGCCGGAATCAGATTTTTTGTACGTACGCGCGGGGGCAGTTGCTGCTCTGTTGCTGCTAGCGACTTAGGATCTGCTTGTTCCTCAGCTTGCGGATTTTCAACTGAAGTTAATTCAGTCCCTGCCTTGGATAAGCCTGCGTTCATTTCGCTTTAATTTCTTCAAGTGTTTTGAGCACTTGCATTACTTTCATCAGATTTTCATGGGCTCTCAAGCCCACCTCGGTCTTCGGACCAAAATCAATTGCGCGCTGAAATGCATCCCGGGCTTCTTCATATTTTTCCTTTGAATATGCCTGAACGCCCTTGTCGTATTGCAACTGCTGAGCTTTTGTATCCACAACTTTTGCGGGGGGAGCTTTGTGCTCGGGCCTGTTATCTGTTGATTTGGGCTCTGTGGTTTTTTGCTGGGGACTAGCCGGTGCTTTTAGTTGATTGCAGGCTGTATTGCCAAATGCGACAAGAAGTGCCATAGCAAGCAGACACATCTTCCCGGAATTTTTTGTAATGCCTCCCAGCCCAACTGCACTCATTTAACTCACTTCCTCCGAATTTAATCATTTTCTGGATGGCTAGCTTTCGCTGTAGCGCCTAGCCCGGCTAACCGACCATTTTTTATCAGTATATCGTTTATATTTTACGAGACAAACTAATTGTCTTCTTCCAAGCTCGCAATGGCGCTAGGATTTTTAAACCACTTTCCCCGGGTTCATCAATCCTTTGGGATCGAAAGTTTTTTTAATATTGCGCATCAACTCAAGCTCCAGCGGACTTTTATAGCAAGCGACCTCGTCTCGCTTCAGCTGCCCCAAACCATGCTCGGCACTAATACTTCCATCCAGTCGGGATACCACACTGTATACAATCCTGTTTACGTCGCGCTCGTACTGCCGAATAAATGCATTATTCCGCGCCGCATCCTGCATTGAAATGTTGTAATGGATATTGCCGTCACCGATATGGCCGAAGGCAATAATGCGGACACCGGGATATGCGTTTTGTAAATCGAAACAGGCTTGGGCGATGAATTCAGCCACCCGGCTAATGGGCACAGAAACATCGTGCTTGATGCTGATACCCTCAGCCTTTTGAGCTTCGGCTATGTTTTTGCGAAGCTTCCACCAGCGTTCGGCATCGTTTTCATCGCCAGTGATATCGAACTCAATGATGCCCGCGCCGAACAAATCTAACGCGCCGCGCAATGCCGCATCCAAAGGCGCTTCCAGCACATCGGTTAATTTCGCGATAACAATCCATTCGTGCTTCTCCCGGAACGGCTCGTTGGCATCCTTGATGTGCTTAAACACGAGATCAAGGCAGGAACGCGAGATAATTTCGAAAGCGCTGATTTTGTCACCGCAGACTGCACGCAAGTGCGATAGCAGACTTACCGCTGTGGCCGGATCTGTCACAGCAATGCAGGCCGTCGCTGTTGAGCGCGGACGCGGAAAAAGTTTGAGCACGGCTGCGGTAATAATGCCCAGCGTGCCTTCAGCCCCGATGAACAGGTGCTTCAGGTCATAGCCGGTATTATCTTTACGCAAGCTGCGTAAACCGTTCCAAATGCGGCCATCGGGCAATACCACTTCCAGTCCCAATACCAGATCGCGCGTGTTGCCATAGCGGAGCACGCCGATACCCCCCGCATTGGTTGAAAGATTTCCACCGATTTCGCAGTACGGCGCAATCGCGGTCAGACCGAGAGGAAACAATCGGTCAGCTTGCTCTGCCGCCTCGTACAAGGCGGCCAGTTTGCAGCCTGCTTCTACCGTCATGGTGTAGTTGCATGCATCCAGCCGGATGATGCGATTCATGCGCGAGAGGTTTATAACAATTTGACTATCATTGCCTGCCAATGGCACCGACGCACCGCACAGGCTGGTATTCCCCCCTTGCGGTACGACAGAAATTTCATTTTCCGAGCACCATTTAACGACTGCACTGACCATCTGTGTGTCCAGAGGAAAGACGACTGCAAGCGCCTTTCCCGCGTAGCGACCGCGCCAATCTTTGCAGTATGGCGCGGCAGCTTCATCTGTTAGCACTTGGTCCCTGCCAACTTGCGCTGTCAGGGACCGGATTACTTCTTCTTTTTTCATTACATGAAAACGCGTTTTGCGTTGTTTGATACCGTGTTAATAACCGGTTTTTGCGTGCACGTTGGGTAAAGCCTCACCGTCTGAGATCAACAACCAGATGAATGAGGCAATACTTTCTGTCGCGATAACGGTATGGCGATTTTCTGCCGCCATTAACTTCTCTCTTAACTCTTTTCTTACCTCAGCCAATCCGGTCAGATCGAACAAGATGTCGATTTTGTCTGACTTTGCCACCAGCTGATCGAGGTTCACATTCTCGATCCCGTTTGCTTTTGCCAGTGCCGCACCGGCTGTTGCTCCTTTTTCCGCAACAGCAACAATGGAAATGCCTTTATTGGCTTGCTTTAACAACTTTTCCAGAAATACCGAACCTACTCTACCCAGCCCTACGATTGCGATTGATTGTTTTTGCATGTTATATCCTCCTGTGTTGTAAAAAACCCAGCTTCTATCTGCAAACTACCAATACATCTTCGAGCCGTGATTCTTACTCTATGTGGACGCCTTTTTTTCTTTGACATTGCGCAGCGGCATGATCCACATTTGGTACAGCGAAGTGAAAATCATCACGGTCGAAGCCAGACTATAGCCAAATCCACCGATGATCACCAGCCATGCAAAGTTCGGATCCAGCTTGGTCAGCCACCATGAAGCCACGTCGACTATAAGGAAGCCGAATGGCGTGAAAATCAAGATTGCTTTTGTCATCGGCGAAAAGCCGGTGGCATAGGTAAATATCCAGCCGACAAAAAAGAAGATGAATGAAATGCCGAACAAATGGATGTGCGATACACGGGTCAGTGTCGCAATCGTCGCCCCCTCGTCGCGCTTGGTCATGGTATCCATCACCGCCTTGTCGGTAATATTGGCGAGTCCGGGCATATTGGCGTGGCAAGGGCCGCAATACTGATCAACCTGGGGCTTAATTTTGCTTTCCCATTCATTTTCAGGTGCGCCGTTGTGCGCCCATTTAATCAGCTCCATGCGCACTTCCGCCGGGGCATTGTCTTTCATCGAGCCGAATAATTTGGATTCAAGCTTGGAGGCATTCGGACCGTCATGGTTACCGTGATAGCTGTATACGATGTCATCCACCGACAATCCCGGTTTGCCGTCTGCCATACCGTGAGTCAACATAATCTGCACGCCCGCCATCAGCAAACCGAGGCCGATTGCAAGAAGATAGCCGGTGAATAAGGTCTTAATTGGCAATGCCAGGTTTGACAAAGTAAAGCGTTGAATCTCAGTCATTTTGTACTCCTTGTTAAATTTTTCTTATTTGCCTTGCATGCCTAACAACTAAAACTCCATAGGATCGACATCCAGTGACCAGCGCAATTTTTGCGCGGGAAGCGCGTCCAAATACGGTTTCCATACGCGCAAAAATTCTTGTAACGATTTGCGCGCATCACTCTGTACCAGTAATTGCGCCCGGAAATGATTCGCCCGCTTCGCCAGTACCGATGGAATAACACTATACACTTCGACGGACATCGCCAATTTCATTGCTTCATTGCGCGCATGGTGCAGGAAAGCGAATACCTCATTCTGCTGTTTTCCTTCGGCACTTAGCAATACCTGAAACACAAACGGAGGAAACCCTGCTGACTGCCTTTCACTTAGCAATATTTGCGCCCACGCATCGTAATCGTGTGCCCGCAATGCGCGGAATAAAGGGTGATCCGGGAATGCGGTTTGCAACAACACTTCGCCGGGCTTATCGGCTCGGCCTGCGCGCCCGGCCACTTGCGCGAGTTGCGCGAACAGTTTTTCCGAGGCGCGGAAATCCACGCTGTACAGCGCGCCATCGGGATTCAACACGCCGACCAAGGTGAGGTTGGGGAAGTCGTGCCCCTTCGCCAATATCTGAGTGCCCACCAAGATATCGACTGCGCCTTCCTCGATTTGTTTGCGCATCTTGAGCCAGCTGCCTTTGTTGCGCGTGCTGTCTCTATCCACGCGCAGGATGCGCGCTTCGGGGAAGTGCGCTTGCAGCGCTTCTTCCACCCGCTGCGTGCCGATGCCGACCGGTTGCAAGTCGGCGTTGCCGCAACTCGGACAGGCATGCGGCACGCGCTGCTGATGGCCGCAGTGGTGGCAGCGCAAACGGCGGTCTTTCAGGTGCAGCACCAGCTTGCCCGCGCAGTGCGGGCAGCCGGACAGCCAGCCGCAGGCGGTACACATCAGCACCGGCGCATAGCCGCGCCGGTTGATGAAAATCAGGCTTTGTTCTTTGCGGCGCAGACGCTCTTCCAGCGCGGTAAACATCGCGGGGCTGATGCCTTCCTGCATCGGTGTATTGCTGGTGTTGAGGCAGCGCACTTGCGGCAACTGCGCCTGCACGGCGGCGCGCTGCGACAGCTTGAGCATTTGATAGCGGCCACTCTGCGCGTTGTAGTAACTCTCCAGCGATGGCGTGGCCGAGCCCAGCACGATGGGCACGCCGCGCTGGTTGGCACGGAAGATGGCCACGTCGCGCGCGGAGTAGCGCAGCCCGTCCTGCTGCTTGAACGAGCTGTCATGCTCCTCGTCCACCAGAATCAAACCGAGCTGCGGCAGCGGTGTAAACACCGACAACCGGGTACCCAGCACGATGCGCGCCTGCCCCGATTGCGCGCGCAACCATTTCTTGGCGCGCTCGCCGTCATTCAGGCCGCTATGCAAACTCGCCAGCTCGATGTTGGGAAAGCGACTGAGGAAATAATTTTCCAATTGCGGCGTGAGATTGATTTCCGGCACCAGCAGCAGCACTTGCCCGCCGCGTTGCAGCACCTCGTGCATCAGATGCACATAGACTTCGGTTTTGCCGCTGCCGGTGATGCCGTGCAACAGGAAGCAGCGGTAGCCTTGCGTCTGCACCACGGCATCGACCGCCTGCTGTTGCTCTGCCGTGAGCGTGTGGACGTTATTGAAAGCGTGGGCGGCAGGGGCGACCGCCGCCGCCTCGCACATTTCGACCCAGCCCGCTTCGAGCAGCGCTTTAAGCGCGGCCGGAACAGTGCTTCCCAACCCGCGCAGTTGCGCCGCGCTCTGTGCGCCCGCTTGCAAAGCCTGCATGATGCGCTGCTGCACCACGCGGCGTTTCGGGAACTGTGCGAGGTCGAGCGCACGTCCCGTTGCGGTCAAGGCGTAGCTCTGCTCTTGCTTGATAGCCAACGGCTCCGTTGCGCGCAGGCGCGCAGGCAACGCCGACAGCACGGTCATGCCCAAGGGATGGTGGTAGTACTCGCTACAGAAATGCAGCAGCCTGAGCAGCTCAGCGGGCAACGGCGGCACTTCATCCAGCACTTGCACGATAGGCTTGATGCGCCCGAGCTCCAGATCAGAGCTTGCCGCCAACTCCATCACGATGCCGACGACCTGCTTGCGCCCGAACGGAACGAGTACGCGCTGACCGACGCTCACCAATATTTCCGGACTCACCAGATAATCGAAAAGTGTTGACAACGGAATATCCAGCGCTACGCGGACGACGGCCATGTTAGTGAATTTTTCTCCGGTAATTTCTATGAATTTCAGCTAATGCGCTTGATGGATATACAGATTTTTTATTATGCACAATTCCTGTGGATAACTATGTTTATAACACTGCAACAATGCGGCTAACTATTAACGATATATACGGTTTTTTTCTTTCGCTCAATTTTCGAGCGATATATTACTTATTTAAAATCAACGAATTGCGTAAAAACAATAAAGGCCACCCGTTTTTACTTGGTGACCTTTAGTTGTTTCGATGCCATGTGTATAACCGCACCGGATGTCAAGCGGTATTAATGGTATTTTTTGCTCAACTCATGCACCGCTGCAACCAGTGCCGCCGCATTGTCCGGGTTGGTGAATTGCGAAATACCGTGCCCCAGATTGAACACGTGGCCACTGCCATAACCATAACTGGACAACACTTTTTCCACCTCGCTGTGGATCACGTCCGGCGTGGCGAACAGTACAGTCGGGTCAATATTGCCCTGCAACGCGACCTTGTGGCCAACCTTCTGGCGCGCCACGCCGATGTCCATCGTCCAGTCCAGACCGACTGCGTCGCAGCCGATGTCGGCGATGCTCTCGATCCACAGGCCGCCGCCCTTGGTGAACACGATGGAGGGAATACGCACACCGTCTTTTTCTTTAATCAAACCGGCCACGATGCGCTGCATGTAGGCCAGCGAAAACTCGTGGTAAGCCGCATGCGACAACGCGCCGCCCCAAGAGTCGAAAATCATCACGGCTTGCGCGCCCGCTTCGATTTGCGCGTTAAGGTATTGCGTCACGGCATCGGCAGTCGTGCTGAGGATGTGGTGCATGAGCTTGGGCTCTTTGTACATCAAGGTCTTCACCTTGGCGTAGTCACTGCTGCTGCCGCCTTCAACCATGTAGCAGGAGAGTGTCCATGGACTACCGGAGAAACCGATCAGCGGCACGCGGCCATCCAGCGCTTTGCGAATTTGCGACACGGCATCGGTCACATATTTCAAATCTTTGCCGATGTCCGGCACGCGCAACGCTTTGATCTCGGCTTCCGTCTTCAGCGGGCGCTCAAACTTCGGGCCTTCGCCTTCGGAGAAGTACAGACCCAAGCCCATCGCGTCGGGCACGGTGAGAATGTCGGAGAACAGAATGGCAGCATCCAGCGGGAAACGATCCAGCGGTTGCAGCGTCACTTCCGTCGCCATGTCCGGACTCTTACACAGGTCGAGGAAACTGCCCGCGCGCTTGCGCGTAGCGCAGTATTCCGGCAAATAACGGCCTGCCTGGCGCATCATCCACAGCGGGGTGTAATCGGTCGGCTGGCGCAGCAGCGCGCGCAGGAAGGTGTCATTCTTTACTTTGAAGTTCATGGTGATCCCTAAAGAGTTTCACCCCAGCGACTTAAAAAATTGCCGGGGTAAATTTGTTTTTATTATCTTGGCAAAACCGACGAGCCCATCAGGAACTCATCCACCGCGCGTGCCGCTTGACGGCCTTCGCGAATCGCCCAAACCACCAGCGACTGACCGCGACGCATATCGCCCGCCGCGAAAACTTTCTTCACGTTGGTCTGGTAGCACTTCGCACCTTCGGTGTCCGCCTTGGCGTTGCCGCGCGCGTCCTTCTCCACGCCGAAGGCATCCAGCACTTGCGCCAGCGGATTGGTGAAGCCCATGGCAAGGAACACGTAGTCGGCTTTCAGCTCAAACTCGCTGCCTGCGACTTCGACCATCTTGCCGTCCTTGAACTCGACGCGCACGCACTTCAACGCCTTGAGCACACCGTTCTCGCCGACGAATTCCTTGGTCGAGATCGCCCAGTCGCGCTCGCAGCCTTCGTCATGCGAGCTGGAGGTGCGCAGCTTGAGCGGCCAGTACGGCCAAGTCAGCGCTTTGTTCTCTTGCACCGGTGCGCGCGGCATCACTTCGATCTGGGTGATGGAGGCAGCGCCGTGACGATTAGAAGTGCCCACGCAGTCGGAACCGGTGTCGCCGCCGCCGATGACGACGACATGCTTGCCCGCCACGTTGATCGGGTTCTTGCCGTCGCCCGCGACTTCCTTGTTTTGCGGGATGAGGAACTCCAGCGCGTAATGCACGCCCTTGAGTTCGCGTCCCGGCACAGGCAGGTCGCGCGGTTGCTCGGCGCCACCGGCCAAAATCACTGCGTCGAAATCCTTCTGCAATTCTTTCGGGCTGACCGTTTTCTTCGCGTCGTTGGCGATACCCTTGCCCGGCAGTTCTTTGCCAACGAAAGTATTGGTCTGGAACTTCACGCCTTCGGCGGCGAGTTGCGCCATGCGCCAGTCGATCAAACGCTTGTCCAGCTTGAAGTCAGGGATGCCGTAACGCACCAGACCGCCGATGCGGCTGTTCTTTTCAAACACGGTGACAGCATGACCGACGCGCGCCAATTGCTGTGCGGCAGCCAAGCCCGCGGGACCGGAGCCGACCACGGCGATTTTCTTGCCGGTCTTTTTCTGCGCAGGCTGCGGTACAACCCAGCCGTTCTCGCCGCCCTTGTCGATGATGGCGTGCTCGATGGACTTGATACCGACCGCTTCGTTGTTGATGTTCAGCGTGCAAGCTGCTTCGCACGGAGCGGGGCAAATGCGCCCGGTCACTTCGGGGAAGTTGTTGGTTGAGTGCAGCACGTCCAACGCCTGTTTCCAGTTGCCGCGATACACCAGATCGTTCCAGTCGGGGATGATGTTGTTGACCGGGCAGCCGTTGTTGCAGAACGGCACGCCGCAATCCATGCAGCGCGCGCCCTGTTGCTTGGCTTCGGCATCGGTGAGATGCGCGACGAACTCCTGATAGTGTTTCAGACGTTGTTCGACGGGTGCGTAGCCTTCGCTGACGCGGTCAAATTCCATGAAACCAGTTGGCTTGCCCATTATGCGGCCTCCTTTTGCTGCGCCGCAATTTCCAGCAACGCACGACGATATTCGGTCGGCATGACCTTCACGAACTTGGGCAGATACTTGCCCCAGTTATCCAGTATTTGTTTGGCGCGTGCACTGCCGGTATAGCGCAGATGCTTTTCGATCTTGCCGCGCAAAGCCGCTTCATCGGCCTTGTTCAGGTGATTGAAATGCACGCGGCCATGCGCATCCAGTGCGCCCATTTCGCTGGCAGCCACTTCTTCCGGCACCGGCTCCAGTTGCACCATGGACATGTTGCAGCGCTTGGGGAACGTACCGTCTTCATCCAGCACATAAGCCACACCGCCGGACATACCCGCAGCGAAGTTACGTCCGGTTTGTCCCAGCACGATCACCATGCCGCCGGTCATGTATTCGCAGCCGTGGTCGCCCAAGCCTTCGACGACCGCCACCGCGCCGGAGTTACGCACGGCAAAACGCTCGCCCGCGACACCGTTGAAATAGCACTCGCCGGAAGTAGCACCATACAACACGGTGTTGCCGACGATAATATTTTCTTCCGCTTTGATTTTGCAATCCGCCGACGGCTTGACGATGATGCGTCCGCCGCACAAGCCCTTGCCTACGTAGTCGTTGCCTTCGCCGTTCAGCTCGAAGCTGACGCCGTGCGCGAGGAATGCGCCGAAGCTTTGACCCGCCGTGCCGTGCAACTTCACCGTGATGGTGTCGGCAGGCAATCCGGCCTGACCGTAACGCTTGGCGACTTCATGCGACAGCATGGTGCCGACCGTGCGGTTGACGTTGGTGATGTTGGCTTCGATGGTGACGACACGCTTGGCATCCAGTGCTTCCTTGGCCTTGGCGATGAGGTCGTTGTCCAGGGCTTTGACCAACTCGTGATCCTGTTCTTCCGCATGGCGGCGGGCCACATCTCCACCAACCTTGGGTTGATAGAAAATCTTGGAGAAGTCCAAGCCCTGAGACTTCCAGTGCGCGATGCTTTCCTTCACGTCGAGCAGGTCGCTGCGGCCGATCAGGTCGTCGAATTTACGCACGCCCATCTGCGCCATCAACTCGCGCACTTCTTCGGCAACGAAGAAGAAGTAGTTCACCACGTGTTCCGGTTGTCCGGTGAATTTCTTACGCAGTGCCGGATCTTGTGTTGCCACGCCGACCGGGCAGGTGTTGAGGTGGCACTTGCGCATCATGATGCAGCCTTCCACCACCAACGGCGCTGTGGCGAAACCGAATTCATCCGCGCCCAGCAATGCGCCGATCAGCACGTCGCGACCGGTCTTCAACTGGCCGTCCACTTGCAGGCCGACGCGGCCACGCAGCTTGTTCAGCACCAGTGTCTGTTGCGCTTCAGCCAAGCCGAGTTCCCACGGCGTACCGGCATGCTTGATCGAGGACAGCGGCGATGCGCCGGTGCCGCCGTCGAAGCCGGACACCACGATGTGGTCGGCCTTGGCTTTGGACACGCCCGCAGCCACGGTACCCACGCCGATTTCGGACACCAGCTTGACCGAGATGGAAGCGGAAGGGTTGGCGTTCTTCAAGTCGTGAATCAGCTGCGCCAAGTCTTCGATGGAGTAAATGTCGTGGTGCGGCGGTGGCGAAATCAAGCCCACGCCGGGCACCGAGAAGCGCAGCTTGGCGATGTACTCGGACACCTTGCCGCCGGGCAACTGGCCGCCTTCGCCGGGCTTCGCGCCCTGCGCCATCTTGATTTGAATCTGGTCGGCATTGCTTAGGTATTCGGCGGTCACACCGAAACGGCCCGAGGCAACCTGCTTGATGCGCGAACGCAACGAGTCGCCATCCTTCATCACCATGTCGGCTTCGATGCGTTTCTTGCCGATGATCTCGGACAGTTTTTCGCCCGCATGCAGCGTGCGGAAACGGTTGGCATCTTCGCCGCCTTCGCCGGTGTTCGACTTGCCGCCGATGCGATTCATCGCGATAGCCAGCGTGGAGTGCGCTTCGGTGGAAATCGAACCCAGCGACATCGCGCCAGTAACGAAGCGTTTGACGATTTCTTTCGCCGGTTCCACTTCAGTCAGCGGCACAGACTTGCCGACAGACTTGATCTCGAACAGACCGCGCAGCGTTTTCAGCTTGTGCGCCTGATCGTTGATGAGCTTGGCGTACTCTTTGTAGGTGTTGAAGTTGTTGGAGCGTGTCGCGTGTTGCAGCTTGGCGATGGAGTCCGGTGTCCACATGTGCTCTTCACCGCGTGCGCGGAAGGCGTATTCACCGCCCGCATCCAGCGCGTTGGCCAGCACCGGATCGGCTCCGAATGCGCCCAGATGAGTACGCACCGCCTCTTCCGCCACTTCGGTCAAACCGATACCTTCGATTTGCGTCGCCGTACCGCTGAAATACTCGGCCACAAATTCTGCGTTCAGACCGATGGCTTCAAAAATCTGCGCGCCGCAATAAGACTGGTAAGTCGAGATGCCCATCTTGGACATGACTTTCAGCAAGCCTTTGTTGATGCCCTTGATGAAGCGCTTGTTGGCTTCCTTGGCGTCGATGCCGCCGGGCAACTGGTCGGCGATGGAGGCGATGGTGTCGAACGCCAGCCACGGGCAAACCGCTTCCGCGCCGTAGCCTGCCAGCAGGGCGACGTGGTGCGTTTCGCGCGCGGAGCCGGTGTCTACCACCAGACCGGTGCTGGTGCGCAGACCGGCGCGCACCAAGTGATGGTGTACACCGGAAGTGGCCAGCAAAGCCGGAATCGCCACGCGTTCGCGCGACACTTCACGGTCGGACAAAATCAGGATGTTGTAACCGTCCGCCACGGAGTCGCTGGCGGCTTTGCGCAGTGCTTTCAACGCTGCGGCGCAACCCTTGGCGCCTTGTTTGGCAGGGTAAGTGATGTCCAGCACCAGCGCCTTGAATTGGCCTTTGGTGGCCTTGTGGATGTTGCGCAGTTTTGTAATGTCGTCGTTGGACAACACCGGCTGATGCGCTTCCAGACGCAACGGCGGATTAGTTTCGTCGATGCCCAGCAGATTCGGCTTGGGGCCGATGAAAGTGGTCAGCGACATGACGATTTCTTCGCGGATCGGGTCGATCGGCGGGTTCGTCACTTGCGCGAACAGTTGCTGGAAGTAGTTGTACAGCACCTTGTTCTTGTTCGACAGCACCGGCAAGGCGGCATCGGTACCCATCGAACCGGTGGCCTCTTCACCGGAAGCCGCCATCGGCGCAATCAGGAACTTCACATCTTCCTGCGTGTAACCGAAGGCTTGCTGGGTGTCGAGCAGCGACGCTTGCAGCTTGGTTTTTTCTTTGGCTTCCGGCAGGTCAGCGAGGAAGTAGCGCGACTTCTCGATCCACTTGCGGTATGGCTTCGCGGTGGCGAGCTGGGTCTTGAGTTCGGCATCGTCGACGATGCGTCCGGCCTGCATGTCGATCAGAAACATTTTGCCCGGCTGCAAGCGCCATTTTTTCACGATCTTGTTTTGCGGGATTGGCAGCACACCCATTTCGGATGCCATCAGCACCACATCATCTTCGGTGATGAGGTAGCGCGCCGGACGCAGGCCGTTACGGTCCAGCGTCGCGCCGATCATGCGGCCATCGGTGAAAGCCACGGCGGCGGGGCCGTCCCACGGCTCCATCAGGGCAGCGTGATATTCGTAGAACGCGCGGCGCTCTTCGTCCATCAGCGGATTGCCCGCCCATGCTTCGGGCACCAGCATCATCATCGCGTGCGGCAGCGAGTATCCGCCCGCCACCAGCAACTCCAGCGCGTTGTCGAAACAGGCGGAGTCGGACTGGCCTTCAACGATGAGCGGCCACAACTTTTCCAAATCCTCACCGAGGAACTTCGACGACATCGCCGCATGGCGCGCGGCCATCCAGTTGACGTTGCCGCGCAGGGTGTTGATTTCGCCGTTGTGCGCAATCATGCGGAATGGATGTGCCAAGTCCCAGGTCGGGAAGGTGTTGGTGGAGAAGCGCTGGTGCACCAGCGCCATCGCGCTGACGACGCGCGGGTCTTGCAAATCGAGGAAGTACTTGCCCACTTGGTCGGCCAGCAACATACCTTTGTAAACGATGGTGCGCGAGGACAGGGAAGGAATGTAGAAGCCCTTTCCCTGTTCTTTCGCCAGTTTGCGCACCGCGTGTTCGGCTGTCTTGCGAATCACGAACAGCTTGCGCTCGAAACTATCCTGATCCTTGGTCTTTTTGCCGCGCCCGATAAACACTTGGCGCACCACAGGCTCGACCGCCTTGACGCTAACACCGAGACCGCTACTGTCCACCGGCACATCGCGCCAGCCGATGAGTTCTTGCCCTTCGGCTTTAACCTTGGTCGCCATCACTTTTTCGCAGGCAGCGCGCGCGGCTGCATCGCGCGGCAGGAAGATCATCCCGACACCGTATTCGCCGACCGCAGGCAACACGATCTTGCCCCAGCCCATTTCGTCGCGCAGAAATTTGTCGGGAATTTGCAGCAGGATACCCGCACCGTCGCCCGCCAGCGGATCGGCACCGACCGCTCCGCGGTGGGTCAGGTTTTCCAGAATCTGGAGACCTTGGCTGACCATCTCATGGCTTTGCTTGCCCTTGATATGCGCCACAAAGCCCACACCGCAGGCATCGCGCTCCTGGCGCGGATCATACAGACCTTGTTGATCGGGGAATCCTTGCTGTACCGGCACTTCCGGGTTTTCTTGCAACGAAGAATGGCTCACTTTGTTCCTCATTATTTTCTGCGACAAAATGCGGCAGCACACGCCGCCGCGTCTATTTCAAAAGCGAAAGGGCGTGAATGTTACCTTGTCTCGGGGCTGTCAGCAATATTGCGCTTACGAACACTTTTGGAGTGCATACTCAACCGAATACGCACGAACTGCTTGCGAGAACGCAAACACGATTTGTAAACAATCAGTTTAGGGTGCTTCTAAAAATTCAAATTTCTGGAGAATCTACTAGCCAATCCACTAAGCCAGCAAGCTGGCAAGTGGCTGGTTATAAGCAAGACAAGGCGCGAGCAAAAAATTACGGCGCAGCATATGTGTGATATGTAAGGAGTAATTTTTTGTGGGCAACGCAGTATTGCGACGAAATTTGGATTTTTAGAAGTGGCCTTGAACTAAACCTCTTCTATCGCAAATAGACGCTTATGCTCTCTGATTGCATAGCGGTCGGTCATACCCGCAATGTAGTCCGCCACCGCTCGCGCGTGCTCAGCTTCGGCAGCATGCAAAAATTGCGGCGGCAACAAGCGGCGATCGGCCATGAATGCCTGAAACAATTCGGCGATGATCCGTTGCGCCTTTGCGCTCATGCGCATCACCCGGTAATGCCGGTATAAATTGGTGCGCAAAAACGCTTTTAGCTCGCGATTCAACTCCTGCATTTGTCCGCTAAAAGCCACGATGGCCGGTGCGTTGCGCACATCGCTCAAATCGTGCAGTGGCTGGGCTTGGATATTTTTCTCGGTTTGACCGATCAGATCGCTGACCAGCGTATTGATCATGCGGCGTATGGTCTCATGCACGACGCGACGCTCAACCAAAGCGGGATAGGCTTTGCGCACTTCATCAAGGTGCATGGCAAACAGCCGCACCGAGGAAAGTTGCTCTAATGTTATCAACCCGGATCGCAACCCATCGTCGACATCGTGGTTGTTGTAGGCGATCTCATCGGCAAGATTGGCAATCTGCGCCTCTAACGATGGGCGCTGGTTCGTTATAAAGCGCTCTCCCACTTCACCAAGCCGTGCGGCGTGCTCCAACGAGCAGTGCTTGAGTATGCCTTCACGCGTTTCAAAACAAAGATTCAATCCGTCGAAATTGGCGTAACGCTCTTCGAGAATGTCGACCACGCGCAATGATTGCAGGTTGTGTTCAAAGCCGCCGTAACTTTGCATGCAGGTATTTAGCGCATCCTGCCCCGCGTGACCGAATGGGGTGTGACCGAGATCGTGCGCCAGTGATATGGCCTCAACGAGGTCTTCATTCAACCTCAGTCGCCGCGCGATGGAACGGCCTATCTGCGCCACTTCGATGCTGTGAGTCAGGCGAGTGCGGAACAAGTCGCCTTCGTGATTAACAAAAACTTGGGTTTTGTATTCCAAGCGGCGAAATGCACTGGAGTGAATGATGCGATCCCGGTCGCGCTGAAACTCGCTTCTGCCCGGCGGGGCATCCTCGTGGATTCTGCGTCCCCGCGAACTTTCCGGCTTGGACGCATAGGGAGCGAGCTGGTCGCTAGACACTGCACGCCTCCAGCGTTTGCTTAAGCAAGTCGACAGGAACGTCGTCGGTGATAACCGCCTGCCCCAACGCCTTTAGCAATACGAAACGAATTTTTCCGTCCGCGACTTTTTTATCCAGCCCCATCAGTTGCAGGTATTTTTCATTGCCAAGTTGCGGCCCTTTAACCGGCAAGCCCGCTCTGTCAAATAATGCCCTTGTGCGATTTACTTCGGACTCCGTCAGCCAGCCCAGTCTTTGTGATAAATCGGCGGCCATGATCGTTCCTGCTGCGACCGCTTCGCCGTGCAGCCAGACACCGTAGCCCATTGCATTTTCGATGGCATGCCCGAAGGTATGCCCCAAGTTCAATAATGCGCGCTCGCCGCTTTCCCGCTCATCCACTCCGACAACGGCAGCTTTATTCTGGCAACTGCGCACAATGGCGTATTGCAGCGCCGCCGCATCGCGTTGCAATAATTTCTCGATGTTCTGTTCCAACCACTCGAGAAACGGCAAATCGCGGATCAATCCGTATTTGATGACTTCAGCCAGCCCCGCGCGCAGCTCTTTGTCCGACAGGGTGTTCAATGTACTCACGTCGGCAATCACCACTTTGGGCTGATAAAAAGCCCCGATCATGTTCTTGCCCAAGGGATGATTGATACCCGTCTTGCCGCCGACCGAGGAGTCCACTTGCGCCAGCAACGTTGTCGGGATTTGAATGAACGGCACGCCGCGCAAATAACTTGCCGCCGCGAATCCGGTCATGTCGCCGATCACGCCACCACCCAACGCGATAAGCGGCGTATTGCGCTCGCACCGGTTAGAAAGTAGCGCATCGTAAATCGCGTTGAGCGACTCCGAATTTTTGTACTGCTCGCCGTCCGGCAAGACAATCGGTTGAACCTGTATGCCATGGCTCGTCAACATATTGGTCAGCTTTTCCAGATAGAGCGGGGCAACTGTCGTGTTGGTTATTACGGCCACGCGCTTATGCGGAATATGTTTTTGCAGCAGCTCGAACTGCGCAATCAAATTCTGGCCGATGTGAATTGGATAGCTTCTCTCTGCCAAGCCTACGTTTAATGTTTGCATGTTATTTCGAGTTGATACGGAATGATCGTTGGTACTAATTCTTTTCATCAGCCGCGCAATTAGAATTTGCACGCTTTGCCTGCCGGTGTGGACAATATGGTCGGCAACGCTGGAGTATATCGGGTCGCGCAGCTCGAATAATTCCTGCAATTTGGCTCGCGGATTGGCTGTTTGCAACAAGGGGCGACTGTGGTCATGACGGGTGCGCTGCCACAAATCATGCACGCCGCTTTTCAAATAGATCACCACGCCGTTTTGGCTTAACGCCTCGCGGTTCTCCGGCTTGAGCACCGCACCACCGCCCGTTGCCAGTACGATGTTATTTAGCTTCACCAAGTCCTGAATGACCGAGGTTTCGCGCTGACGGAAACCTTCTTCACCTTCGACATCGAATATGTGCGATATTTTTACGCCGGTGCGTTTTTGTATTTCCTCATCGCTATCGATGAATGTTTTACCCAATTGTTTGGCCAGAATTTTGCCGACAGTCGTTTTCCCCGCCCCCATCATTCCAACCAATACAATGTTCCCGGATACGCGCTTTGCGCATGAAGTAGTCGCTTTCGTCATGGTCGAATTGTAGCGGAAATACACCGTTCTATTTATTCCAAAAACACAAAAGCCCGGCTAACCGGGCTTTTGTGTTGATCTGGCATGCTTAATTCAGATTCAAACTATCTTGCAAAATTTTCGGCGTTATGAATATCAACAACTCCTTTTTCGTGTCGGTCTTGTTGTCATTTTTAAACAACCAACCAAGAATCGGAATATCGCCAAACAAAGGAACCTTCGAAGTCGATTGCGTAATATCTTGTGTATACACACCACCGATAACTACCGTACCACCGTTGTCTACAAGCACCGTGGTAGTCACTTGCTTATTGTTGATACTCGGTATACCACCGTAAACGTTACCAACCGTATCCTGCTTCACATCAAGCTTCATGGTCACTCTGTCGTCAGGTGTAATTTTGGGCGTTACGACCAAGCTCAAAGTCGCATCCTTAAAGGCAATAGAAGGGCCAGTTGTAGCACTACCAGCAACTGCATAAGGAATTTGCACACCAGACTTGATCGTTGCGGCCATCGAATCACCTGTCATCACGCGCGGGCTGGCAATCGACTTGGTGTTCCCGTCTATTTCCGAAGCGGTTAACTCCAATGTCAGCGTATTTGTAGCGGCCGCATCAAATAGCGATAGCGACAAACCGCCTAAACCGGAGGAGGAGTTCGGCAAATTGACGTTTGCACTGGTAAGCTGACCTGTATATCCACTATTCCCGCCAATAGGCGTCCCAGCCCCAACGACTGTCGCCTTTCCTGCGTATCCCAGACGGCCACCCAGAGTGCGATTAAATGAATTCGTTGCCTCTACAAACCTCGCCTCGATCAACACTTGTCGTACGGGCACATCTAGTTTTTTGATAATTTCACGAATTTGTGCGAGGCGTGAAAGCGTCGCCGTTATATATAGTGTATTAGTACGAGTATCGAGGGCAATATTTTCACTGCTTTCCACCGATGAAGCAGAGCTCTTTGAGCCATCCGCACCTCCTGCTTCCAAGCTCGTAGAGACTGATGCCGACCTCTGAGAACCTGCCAACACAGCCTTCACATCATCTGCTCTCGCATAATTCAGCGGAAAAGATTCAGTTTGCAAAGGCTCAAGTTGACTAATCACCTTCTGTGTAGTCAAAGCATCTTTTTGCCGAGCCGCAATCTCTTCGCGCGGCGCAACCATGATGACGTTGCCTTCTTTTTGTTGCAGCAAGCCGCGCGTATCCAGAATAATCTGCAGTGCCTGATCCCACGGCACATCCTTTAAACGTAATGTGAGATTGCCACTAACGGTATCGCTTATCACCATATTCAAGTCCGTAAAATCGGCGATTACATTAAGTGCTTCACGTGTCGAAATATTTTGGAAATTCAAGCTCAGCTTCTCTCCCGCGTAAGCTGAACGACTTGCCTTGGCAGACTTGACGGCATCCTCAACCACCGCCTTGACCTCAATAATGAATTTATTGTCAGTTTGGTAAGCTGCATATTCCCACCCCCCCTTCGGCTCAATTACTAGGCGCACATTTTCGCCTTGCGCAAACGCATCAATTAATTGAACTGGAGTTCCGAAATCCACAACATCCAATTTACGCTGCAAATTACCCGGCAAACCGGTTTTCGCAAAATCTACCACCAGTGTTTTGCCTTGTTGCTTGATATCAATTCCAACATTGGCATCAGACAAATCAACTTGAACTCGTCCCTCACCATTTTTTCCGCGCCTAAAATCCACATCACGAAGGCTGTGAGCTTGCAGTGCTCCAGGTTTAGCTTCTGCAAAACGCGAGGTAGTCATCTGCTCAGTCGAACTGCCGCCCACCTTGCCCTGAAAAACAATTAACAGGTCATTACCATCGATCTGCGTGTCGTATCCAAGCATCTGATTCATGTTAACGACCAATCGAGTACGTCCGCCTGCCTGCACAACATTAACCCCGCGTAACTCTCCCTCACCAAACTCTTGAACAGACTTGCCCAATCCATTCAACGTATTCGGAAAATCAAAAGCAACTCGTGGAGGTGTATTAATAGTGAACGATGCGGGTTGATTAACCAGTGGTTTTTTCAAACCCACTTTAAGCACTAGCTTACCGCCCGTTGCAGGGCTGGCGCTGAGTGACGTAATGCTGTTTTCAGCATCTCCTTCGACACTCTCGGCATTGGCGCAACCTGCCCACAATGTAACAACAAGCATGACCAACTGAATCACAACCTGGGCCGGGCTAATAAACTGTCTCATAAATTTACTCCTGATCACTCAACCAACTGCAAACTGCTCTCGCGCTCGGACCAATCGCCAGCACTGTCTTGCACCATTTCTTTTATCTTAATTTCAGTATCCGTTACCGAAATTATTTGCCCAAAATTGAGCCCTATGTAGTTGCCTGCCCTAACACGATGTAACTTACTATCCGAAGATCTTATAACCGCATATCCAGTTTTGGCGCGTTGCAAATAGCCCACCATTTTCAAACTTTCCAACGGAAATTCTTCCAATTCTTCTTTTGGACGATCCAAGTCCGGCTGATTTTGCCCTGCGCGGCTTGAATTTTTTAAATCCGCCTTGCGCGGCTTGAATGGGTCTTGAATCGCTGTCGAATTATCGTAGCTGAATGGTTCATAAGGTTTTATTTCCGGAGGCGGCTCAACTTTTCCGCGCATATCCGCTCCGGCATTCTTTACAAAATCTCGTAAATCCTGAAACTCTTCACCGCCGCATCCGACAATGAGCAGTGACGCAAGCATCATTACGTACCCAACTCTCATTTTTTGGCTCCTGCGGGTTTTGCCGCCGATTTTTTCTGCGCAGCCAATTCATCTTCATCAAGGTAACGATAGGTCTTTGCAATTGCATCCAAGCTCAAGACACCACCAGATCCAGGAGCAATATTAATTTCGTTCAACGTTACAATTCGAGGCAATTGAGAAATATCACTGCTAAATTTGCCCAAATCATCGTAGTTGCCGGTAACTCGAATTGAAATGGGCTGCTCGGTAAATACTCCGGTAGCGACTTCTGCTCCCGGGCGGAACAAGTCAAATTGCAGCCCGCGCCCCAATCCTGCCTGATTAATATCCGTCAATAGCGCATCCATTTCGGATTTACTGGGTAGTTGCTTCAACAATGCACCAAAGGATTGCTGCGTTTCTATCAATTGTTTTTTAATAATATCCAGATTGATAGCCTCTTTCTTTTTAGCCAAGAAAGTATCCCGCAATTGCAACTCTTCGTTTTTAATTCCTTTCAAACTCTCCCATTGACCATCCCAGTCGGCAACCGCACCCATTGCCACTACTCCAACAAAGATGACGAAAAATGCCCCCAACTTGATTGCCCACGGCCAACTTCCCGGCGTTTTGGGATCAACATTTTTTAGTTCTTCGATAAAATTCATAGCCATCTTAACCTTTCACTCCGATGGGCTTGGCTGGTGCTGGCGGAGCTATCTCTTGCTTAGTCAAATTGAAATTTAGCGAAAACTCACTAAGGCGCGCGCCCGCACTTGTCGAAGCGTGGATCTCCACCAAAGTCGGCGTATCCAACCAAGGAGAATCTTCTATTGCCCGCATGAGGGTTGAAACCCGCGCATTTGACTGAGCCAAACCAACTATGCTGATTTTATTTCCTGTTTGTTTGAGGCTTTTTAAATACACGCCATCGGGAAGTATGCGCAGCATCTGATCCAGTAAATGCACTACGCTCGAGCGCGTACTTTGCAAATTTTCAACCACCGTTTTTCGCGCCAATAGTGATTGAGTTTGTTCACGCAGCTTTTTAATTTCGGCAATCTGCTTGTCCAACACAACAATTTCTTGCTTCAGATACTCATTTCTGCGTTCCTGATAAGAAATTTGCGAACTAATTGCCACATGCACAAAACCGACAACAAGAGCTCCGCACACCAATGAAATGGCACTCAGAATAATAAATTGCAGTTGTTTTGCACGGCGCTTTTCAGCTCGATGGGGTAGTAAATTTACTCTTATCATGACGGGTCGAACCTCCGCATTGCCAGTCCACAGGCAATCATTAATGCCGGGGCATCCGTTTGTAGTTGCCTTGGTTTAATTCTGCTCGACAAAGTCATTTGCGCAAATGGATTGGCAACCAGCGTACTTACTTGTGTACGAGTAGCTACCGCATCATCCAGTCCAGACAGTGCGGCACATCCCCCTGCCAGCACTACGTAGTTAACTTCATTAAATTGAGTGGAAGTAAAAAAGAATTGGAGCGCACGGGTCACTTCAGTTGCCACATTCTCCCGGAACGGAGCCAAAATATCGTTTTCATAGTTATCCGGTAGTCCGCCGTTTCGCTTCGCCGCCTCAGCATCATCGGCGGATAAGCCAAACGCATTTTGAATCATCTGGGTCAGCTGCGCCCCGCCGATTTGCTGATCGCGCATATAGACTGACTGGCCATTCCTCAACACATTAACATTCATTACATTGGCCCCAATGTCGATCAAGGCAATGCACTGATCAGTCGCACCACCTGGCAACTGGGAGCGAACTTGCTCGAATGCAGCCTCGGAAGCATACGGCTCCACATCCACGACAATTGTTTTAAGTCCAGCGGCTTGCGCAGTGGCTACGCGATCCTCCACATTTGCCTTTCGCGATGCGGCCAGTAATACCTCAATTTCTTCTTCCGGATTACTGGGTGAAGGACCGATTACCTGAAAGTCCAGATTAACCTCTTCCAGAGCAAAAGGAATGTACTGATTCGCCTCGGACTCAACTTGATTTTCCAATTCATTTTCGCGCAAACCACTAGGCAGCATTATTTTTTTACTAATTACCGCAGCAGCAGGCAATGCCAAACTAACATTTTTAATGCGCGTCCCCATTCGTTTCCATGCACGGCGTAGCGCATCGGAAACCGCATCGAGATTATTTATATTTCCGTCGGTAACTGCATCTTGCGGGAGCGCTTCAATGACATAGCGCTCCACGATATAACCAGCTTTCTTGGGCGCTTCGCTCAGCTCAACCATCTTAATTGAGGACGAGCTAATATCCACCCCGATCATAGGTGGAGTTGACGTCTTCAAAAAGTCTAACGGGATATCAAAATTTCCTTTAATCATAGGCTGGTTAGAGCTTTTCCATACAAAGTGGTTTAAATCCTAGCAATAACATATAGCTCTGTAAAGTTTTTTCTATAGACTTATTTTATAGACTCATAGCCTATATAATAAAATTATCCCTTTTATAACTTCGCATCATGACTTCTCGCTGGTGGTTCTTCCCTGCTCTTGCAGTTCTAGCCTTACCCTTATTGCCCCTTCTTTTGCTTATTTTTGCGGCAATGCTAACGTACCCGACGCTTCCGTCTCTGGAAGTGTTAACCGATTATCGCCCCAAGGTTCCTTTACGTGTTTTCAGCGCAGAAGGCTTATTAATTGGCGAGTTTGGTGAAGAACGCCGTGAATTAGTTGCAATTCACGATGTTCCTGACCTCATGAAAAAGGCTATTCTGGCTGCCGAAGATGATCGTTTTTACGAACATGGCGGGGTTGATTACATCGGCGTACTACGTGCTGCGCTGTCCAATTTTGTTTCGGGCGGTGCCAAACAGGGGGCCAGTACCATCACCATGCAAGTCGCCCGGAATTTTTTCTTATCTAAAGAAAAAACACTCACCCGCAAATTTAATGAAATGTTGCTCGCCTTCAAAATCGAGCACAATTTGAGCAAGGATGAAATCCTTCAGCTATACATCAACCAAATTTATCTGGGACAACGCGCCTATGGTTTTGCCGCTGCAGGCCAAGTTTATTACGGCAAACCATTAAACCAACTCAGCATCGCCGAAGTTGCCATGCTGGCAGGATTACCCAAAGCCCCTTCCGCTTATAATCCGGTAGTAAACCCCAAGCGAGCCAAGCTGCGTCAAATGTACGTACTACGCCGCATGCGTGAGCTCGGCTTTATTACTCCCGTCCAACTCGAAGCAGCACAAGTCGAACCGATTACCGCCAAGCGCGGCAGTCAGGAATTCGCAGTCAAAGCCGACTACCTCGCAGAAATGGTGCGACAGGCCATGTACGAGCGATATCAGGAAGACACCTACACTCAGGGCTACAACGTTTACACCACCATACGCCAGCAAGACCAAGCGGCTGCCTATGCCGCCGTGCGCAATGGCGTTCTTGAATACGACAGCCGTCACGGCTATCGCGGCCCCGAAGGTTTTATTGATCTGCGCAAAGACGACAGCGAAGAATCTATGGAAGATGCCTTGCAAGAGATATCGGACAGCGGCGACCTTATCCCCGCCATCGCCACCTCGGTCAGCGCAAAGGCTGTCAAAGCCTATGGCAAAGGCGGCTTAACTGTTGAAATTAGCGGGGATGGACTGCGCTTTGCGCAGCGCTCCATCGGCGATAAGCTTTCATTGAATCAACGTATCCGCGTTGGTTCGCTGATCCGCATTCAAAAAAATGCCAAAGACAACTGGCAAATTTCCCAACTTCCTCAAGTTGAGTCCGCCTTCGTTTCCGCCAACCCGCGCAATGGTCAGATTTATGCATTAGTAGGTGGCTTTGATTTCAACCACAATCAATTTAACCACGTCACTCAGGCGTGGCGGCAACCCGGCTCCAGTTTCAAACCGTTTATTTACTCGGCAGCACTGGAAAAAGGCTTTACGCCCGCCTCCATCATTAACGACGCTCCACTAGTTTTTGATGCCGCACAAACAGGCGACCAACCATGGCAGCCCAAAAACTATGACGATCAATTCGACGGCCCCATGCGCATGCGCCAAGGCCTCATCAAGTCCAAGAATCTAGTCTCTATCCGCATTCTTCAGGCCATCACTCCCGAATATGCACAGGACTACATCACCAAATTCGGCTTTGATCGCGAAAAACACGGGCCTTACCTCACCATGGCATTGGGAGCCGGCTCCGTTACCCCCATACAGCTTTTGGCAGGTTATTCCATTTTTGCCAACGGTGGCTACCGCATCATGCCCTACTTCATCCAACGCATCGAAGATGCTCAAGGCAAGCTAATCAATCAGGCCGCACCCGTTGTTGCCGGCGAAGGGGCGGAGCAAGTGATTGACGTCCGCAACGCCTTCACCATGGTCAACATGATGCAGGACGTGGTTCGCCACGGAACCGCTATCCGCGCCATGTCTTTGGGTCGGCAAGACTTGGCGGGGAAAACGGGCACCACCAGCGACGCTATGGACGCTTGGTTCTGCGGCTTTCAACCAACTATTGTCGGCATCTCCTGGATAGGCTTCGACACACCGCGCAGTCTGGGCGACAAAGAAACAGGTGGCGGCGCAGCACTTCCGATCTGGATGAGCTATATGGAAAAGGTTCTGAAAGATGTGCCCGAAGCAGAATACGCCATGCCTGACGGCATGGTAGCCGCGCGCATCAATGACAACGGCCAGCGCGACCCCAACGGAGGCAGAGTAGAGTATTTTTATCAGGAGAATCTACCTTCCGCTGCGGGCGAAACTCAACCCGGCGAGAATACCGAACACATCGACTCGGTTAAAGACCAACTTTTCTAATGAGCAAACCGCACCCGCAACGCCGCGACCTGATGCGCGAACAGCTCGCGCATCAAACCGCAAAACTCATGGCTGACGGCGGCATCACCGATCACGCCCTAGCGAAACGTAAAGCCGCGCGCCAACTTGGCGCATCAGACACACAGCATCTGCCCAGCAATCAGGAAGTAGATGAAGCGCTGCACAGCTACCGCGCCCTGTTCCAGCACGACAGCCATCCCGCCATCCTGTACCAATTGCGCACGGAAGCGCTCGCGGCCATGCACTTGCTGGAGCCATTCCACCCCTACTTGGTGGGATCGGTTTTGAACGGTACGGCGGGCGAACACTCCGACATCAACCTCATGCTATTCAGTGACGATGCTAAAGCCGTGCTGCTATTTCTGCTTAAGCAAAAGCTCGAATTTGAGGACGGGGAATGGAAAACGCGCATCGGGGGACACGAAGAAAACGTGCCAAGCTACACCCTGACAGGTGAGTCCGGCACTCAGATGCACATCATTGTATTACCCGAAAATGCCCGCCACAGCGGTAGCCGCCATCCGGAAACGCACGGGGATATTGCCGCCGTAGAAACTTTGCTGGCAGGCTGAAAAAGTCGTGCGGGACAATATCTTCGAGCATTGCCACGCACTCTAGAACTTCTGACTATTTTTTCAACCAGCGTGCCGCATCCAGCGCAAAGTAAGTCAGTATCCCGTCCGCCCCGGCGCGTTTGAACGCCAGCAAAGATTCCAGCACACAAGCCTCTTCGTTCAGCCAGCCGTTTTGCGCGGCGGCTTTGAGCATGGCGTATTCGCCGCTCACTTGGTAGACGAAGGTGGGGGCTTTGAATTCATCTTTTACGCGGCGCACGATGTCGAGGTAGGGCATGCCGGGTTTGACCATGACCATGTCCGCGCCTTCCTGCAAGTCGAGGCCGACTTCCCACAGTGCTTCGTCCGAGTTAGCGGGATCCATTTGGTAGGTGTATTTGTTACCTTTGCCAAGGTTGCCGCTGGAGCCCACCGCATCGCGGAACGGGCCGTAGAAGCTGGAAGCGTATTTTGCGGAGTAGGCCATGATGCGGGTTTGGATGTGCTTGTTCGCATCGAGTGCGGCGCGTACTGCGCCGATGCGCCCGTCCATCATGTCGGAAGGGGCGACGATGTCTGCTCCGGCAGCGGCATGGCATTGCGCTTGGCGGGTGAGCACCGCGATGGTCTCGTCGTTAAGCACATAACCGCTGTCGTCGATCAGGCCGTCCTGTCCGTGGCTGGTGTAAGGATCGAGGGCGATGTCGGTCATCACACCAAGTTCGGGGAAATGCTTTTTCAGTTCAGCCACCACGCGCGGCACGAGGCCATTCGGGTTATAGGCTTCGCGCGCATCCAGGCTTTTCTGCGCCATGTCGATCACCGGGAAAATCGCCATCACGGGAATACCCAGCTTCACGCATTGCTCCGCATCCTTCAACAGCAAGTCCAGCGTTTTCCGCTGCACGCCCGGCATGGACTTCACATCCTCGACTTTGTTGCTGCCCTCCAGCACGAAAACGGGGTAGATAAAATCGGCCGAAGTGAGTGTGTGCTCTCGCATCAAGTCGCGTGAAAACTGGTCGTGGCGCATGCGGCGCATACGTTTGTGTGGATACTGTCCGAGTGTTTGCATATTCGTCCTAAAAATATTTTGAAATTTCTGGAACTATTTCCAAATTGCCGTATCTGAGCATACGGATGATGTGAGTCATCTCCCGTTTCTCCTCCCTGAGCGGGTGTCTTAACCCCTATAGTTAAGACTTATGCCCCTGACCTCCCCCTTTGGTTCAGGGGCATTTTTTTGCCCCGCATTTCCACAAAACCATTAGCCACGGATGAACACAGATTGACACGGATATTGGTAAACAGCGGAGTTTTCATCCGTGAAAATCCGTGTTCATCCGTGGCTCATTATTCTTCTACAGCAAACCACCCCGCAATCACCGCTTCCGCCTCGTCCATGCCTTGCTTTTTCAAGCTGGAAAACAGTTGCACCGTGCAAAACGGGAAGTGCTCGGTCAGGTAAGCCTTTACTTCGCGTAGCGTTTGGGTGGCTTGCTGGCGGCTGAGTTTGTCCGATTTAGTCAGCAGCACATGCACCGGCTTGCCGGTTTCGGAGAACCAGTCCAGCATCTGCTCGTCCAGCGGGGTCAGCGGATGGCGCGAATCCATGATGACCACCAGCCCGCACAAGGCTTCGCGGGTTTGCAAATACTGACTCAGCAAAGCTTCCCAGTGTTGCTGCACATCGGGCGGCACTTTGGCGTAGCCGTAGCCGGGCAAGTCCACCAGAAACTTGCTGTCGCCCAGCGAAAAATAATTCAGGTGCTGGGTGCGCCCCGGTGTTTTACTGGTAAAGGCCAGCCGCGTATGGTTGGCGAGCGTGTTGATCGCACTCGACTTGCCCGCGTTAGAGCGCCCGACGAAAGCCACCTCCTTGCCGCCATGCAGCGGCAAGTCTTTCATGTGATTGACCGTGGTGAAAAACGTCGCTTGAGAGAAAAGTCCCATTACTTCCAGGCCGCGAAGATTTTGTCGGCGGCGACAATCGTCGCCGCGATGTCCGCTTCGGTGTGCGCGGCGGAAACGAATCCGGCTTCGAACGCCGACGGCGCGAGGTAGACACCTTCTTCCAGCATGGCGTGGAAGAAGCGGTTAAATGCGGCTTTGTCGCTGGCCATCACTTCGGCGTAGGAGGTCGGCACTTTGCTGCTGAAATACAGGCCGAACATGCTGCCGATGGATTGTGCGCTGAACGGGATGCCGTGTTTCGCGGCACTGGCGCTCAAGCCCTCGGTCATTTGCTTGGCGAGTTTGGTCAGGCGCTCGTAGAAGCCCGGTGCTTGCACCAGCTTCAACGTGGTCAGCCCTGCCGCCACTGCCACCGGATTGCCGGACAGCGTGCCCGCCTGATACACCGCACCCAATGGCGCAAGACATTGCATGATGTCGCGACGACCGCCGAAGGCAGCCGCTGGCAAACCGCCGCCCATCACCTTGCCCAGCGTAATGAGGTCGGGCTTGATGCCGAAGTGGCCGTGCGCACCTTGCAGGCCGACACGGAAGCCAGACATCACCTCATCCAGAATCAGCACCGCACCGTGTTTTGTGCAAAGGTTGCGCATGGCATCGAGGAATTCGCGCTTGGGCAAAATCAAATTCATATTGCCCGCGACCGGCTCGACGATCACGGCGGCGATCTCGTTGCCGTATTCGGCGAACGCTTTTTCCAGCCCGGCGGCATCGTTGTAGTCCAGCACCGTGGTCAGCGCCGCAATTTCGGCGGGCACGCCGGAAGAGCTGGGCTGGCCGAAAGTCAGCGCGCCCGAACCAGCCTTGACCAGCAAGCCATCGGAATGGCCGTGGTAGCAACCTTCAAATTTGATGATGCGCGAACGCCCGGTAAAACCGCGCGCCAGACGGATCGCCGTCATCGTCGCCTCGGTGCCGGAGCTGACCAAGCGCACCATTTCCAAGCTCGGCAAAATCTTGCACAACAACTCGGCGATTTCCAGTTCGGACGCGGTCGGCGCGCCGAAACCCAAGCCTTGCGCGGCGGCGTCCTGCACGGCTTTCACCACCTCGGGATGGCAATGACCGACAATCATCGGCCCCCAGGAATTCACGTAGTCGATATAGCGCTTGTCGTCCGCATCCCACACATACGCGCCTAGTCCGCGCTTGAAAAACAGCGGCGTGCCGCCGACCGAACGGAAGGCGCGCACCGGCGAATTCACGCCGCCGGGGATAATGCGCTGGGACTGGTCAAAGAGTTCTTGATTGTGGGATGTCATGCTGAACCTTGCTAATAAATGTTGAAAATTCTTGCGCGGCAGACCGGATGTCCGCCGCATCAAATACTGCCGAAATCACCGCCAGCGCATCCGCGCCCGCTTGCACCAGCGCCGCGCCGTTGCCCGGCGTAATGCCGCCGATCGCCACCAGCGGCACGACCAATTCCCGCCGCGCCCATACCAGCAACTCCGGCTCCGCGCGTACCGCATCGGGCTTAACGCTGGAAGGAAAGAACGCGCCGAAAGCCACGTAATCCGCACCTGCTCGCACCGCCTCTACGGCCAAAGGCTGGCGATTATAGCAAGACACGCCGATGATCTTCGTCTCGCCCAACAATGCGCGAGCTGCCGCCACGCTGCCGTCTTCGCCGCCCAGATGCACGCCGTCCGCATCAACTTGCGCGGCCAGTTGCGCGTCGTCGTTGACGATAAAAGTGGCCGTAAACTCGCGCGTCAATTGGCGCAATGCCTGCGCCTGTTGCAAGCGCAAAACCGCGTCTGCGGTTTTATTGCGGTATTGCAGCACCCGCGCACCGCCCTGCAAGGCTAGGCGGACTTTGCGCAACAACTCCGGTGTATCGGTACTGTCCGGCGTGATCGCGTACAGACCTTTAATGGCGGGTTTTTGCTTCATCCTCGTCTTCGTCCCGCGCCCAGAACAAGCGGTCTGGAATGTGTTGTCCCATGCCGGGGCGGAAGCCGTATTTCAGCGCTTCCCAAGTGTATTCTTGCGCTTCGCGCACCGCTTCCTCCATCGGCAAACCGTTGGCCAGCAAGGCCGCAATCGCGGAAGCCAGCGTGCATCCCGAGCCGTGATAAATGCCGGGCAAACGCGGCCAGTTGTCGCTGCGCACCAAACCGCGCTCGCCGTACAGTGTGTTAATCACTTTGGGTGTGTGTTCGTGCGTGCCGGTAATCAGCACGTATTCGCAACCCAACTGGATGATGCGCTTGGCGCATTCGTGCAGGCTGGGATCATCCTGCTCGTTGTCTTCATCCACGATCAGGCGGCGCGCTTCCATGCTGTTCGGTGTCAGGATGGTCGTCTGCGGCAACAGCAGCTCGCGCAAAGCGGAGAGCATGTCCTCGTTCGCCAACTCATCGCCGCGGCCGGAAGCCAGCACCGGGTCGAACACCAGCGGCACATCGGGATAATCGGAGATCACTTCGGCGATGGCGGTGATGTTGTCCACGCTGCCGAGCAAGCCGATCTTAAACGCAGCGACCGGCATATCTTCCAGCACCGTGCGGGCTTGATCTATCACCCACTCGGCATCCATCGGCTGCACATCGTCCACACCGCTGGTGTCCTGGACGGTAATGGCGGTCACCACCGACAACGGATGGCAGCCCATACTGGCAATGGTGAGTATATCGGCCTGAATGCCTGCGCCACCACTCGGATCGGTAGCCGCGAAGGTCATGACTATAGGTGGAGTATCGGACATGGGACAGACGCAAAAAATGTACGGGGCGTAATTCTAACTGAAATCGCCCTCCACCCCGAAAAGACAGGATGGAGGGCGATCAAAAAACGGGAATTTGAACGACTTGTTACTTCTTGACCATACCGCAGGGAGAATCCATGACGCTACCGGCGCCGTAACCTACAGTTCCGATTGCTGCCGCCATTAGAATGATCCCGGCAGCGCTCACGCCGCAGAGAAAGGCAGAAACAAACAAAGCCAGTCCAACGAACACCAAAACCGTACCGCGTTTTTCGCACTTTTGCATATCAGTCCTCCATGACTTGTGGTTGTTATAACGAATGCCGTACTTTATGTCCAAAATCTCTGTTTGGCAATCAGTCTGACTTCGTGTTGCGCTTCGAGCCCACCCGGTTTGCTATCCGAGCAAACTCCAGATAGCCCAAATTTTCGGCACGCAATTGCGCATCTATGCCCAACTGAGCAAAGTCCTCTTCGGCCAGATACGCCTTCAGCGTATTGCGCAGCGTCTTGCGGCGCTGGCCGAAAGCGGCCATGACGATCTCGGCATACAGCGCCTCGTCATCCACCACGATGTCTTTTTGCGGCAGTGGGATCATGCGCACAATGGCCGAATCCACTTTGGGCGCGGGGCGGAACGATTGCGGCGGCACATCGATCAGCTTTTCCATGTAGAAACGGTATTGCAACATGGCCGACAAACGCCCGTATTCCGGCGTGGATGGCTCAGCCACCATGCGCTCCACTACCTCGTTCTGCAACATGAAGTGCATATCGGTGATGCGCCCGGCGTAGTCGGCGAAGTGAAACAGCAACGGCGAGGAAATGTTGTAGGGCAGGTTACCGACGATGCGCAAGGGCGCACCCAGCGTGGCGAAATCGAATTTCAGCGCATCACCTTCGTGGATGACGATTTTGTCCTGCGGATAGTCCGTTTTCAGCCGCGCGATGATGTCGCGATCAATCTCCACCACATGCAGCGTGTTCAACTGTTTCAGTAGCGGGCGCGTCAACGCACCGAGACCGGGGCCGATCTCCACCATGTTGTCACCGGCTCCGGGGCGGATCGCGCGCACGATGTCGGCGATGATGTTTTGATCGACCAGAAAATTCTGACCAAACCGTTTTTGGGCTTTATGTCCGCTCATGTTGCACCATCTCCACTGCCACCTTGATTGCTTCCAGCAAACTGCCCACATTGGCCTTACCCGACCCCGCCAGTTCCAGCGCGGTACCGTGATCTACCGAGGTGCGGATGAACGGCAGCCCCAGCGTAATATTCACCCCCTCGCCAAAGCTGGCGTGCTTCAACACCGGCAGGCCTTGATCGTGATACATCGTCAGCACGGCATCGCATTCGCGCAAGCGGTGCGCGGCAAACAGCGTATCGGCGGGTATCGGCGCGCTCACATTAAATCCCTCGGCGCGCAACTTATCCAGCACGGGAACCATTACTTCGATTTCTTCGCGCCCGAGGTGGCCGCCTTCGCCCGCATGCGGGTTGAGCCCCGCCACCAAGATGCGCGGCTGTGCCAACCCGAAACGGCGCTGCAAATCGCGCCGCATAATGCGCAAGACGCTTTCCAACAGAGGTTGCGTGATGGCATCGGCCACCTCGCGCAACGGCAAATGCGTGGTAACCAGCGCCACGCGCATGCCGCCGCCCGCCAGCATCATCACCACTTGCGGCGTATTGGTCTGCTCGGCGAGGAACTCGGTATGGCCGGTAAACGGGATGCCCGCGTCGTTGATAACACCCTTGTGCACGGGGGCGGTGACCATGCCGGAAAATTCGCCGGACATGCAGCCTTGTATGGCCCGGCGCAAAGTTTCCAGCACATACAAACCATTCTTGGGGTCGAGTTTTCCGGCTTGGACAGACTGTGCCAACGGCACATGCAGCACGCTCAATGCGCCCGCCACGTGAGGGGCGGCGGGAGAATAGTCATGCAGGGGAACGTCGATACCGAGTTGCCCGGCACGTTGCAGCAACAGCGCCTTGTCGGCGATCACCACCAGCGGATGCCCGTGCCCCAGCGGTTGCAAACACAAGTCCGGGCCGATGCCCGACGGTTCGCCCGAAGTAATAACGAGTGGCGCAACTAGCCGCATCAATTCGGTGCAGTGCGATATTCGATAAAAGCGCGGTCACGCAATTGGCGCAACCAATCCTGATAAGCCTCATCCGAGCGGAAAGCGCGAATGGAATTGCGCGCCTGCTGCCGTTTCTGTTCCGCGCTTACATCGGTGTTACGACGCTCCAATACCTGAATCAAATGCCAGCCGAAACCGGACTGCACCAGACCGCTGATCTGTCCTACCTTGAGTGCATCCATCGGCCCTTCAAATTCCGGTACCGTTTCGCCCGGAGACAACCATCCTAAATCCCCGCCTTGCGGCGCGCTGCCGTCCTCGGAATACAGCTTTGCCTGCTCGGCAAAATCGCCCCCCTTGTCGATACGCTGCTTAATCTCGGCCAAACGTGCTTTTGCCTCACTCTCCGGCACGAGTTCGCTGGTCTTAATCAGGATGTGTCGCGCGTGTGTTTGCGTAATCACGATGGGCGTATCTTTGCTACGTCGCTCTAACAACTTAAGAATATGGAACCCGTTCGGGCTACGTAAAATTCCCGTCACTTCTCCGGGCTGCAATTTCTGGATCGCTTCGGCAAACATGGCCGGCAGACGATCCGCAGGACGCCAGCCCAGATTACCGCCTTGCAACGCATCGCTAGCGTCCGAATAACCCGCGGCCACCTGCGCAAAAGGAGCACCGCCGCGCAACTTCGCCAGCGCCTGCTCGGCCCGGGTTTTGAAAGTCTGAATTTTTTCGGCACTGGCTTGTTCCGGCACGACTACCATGATGTGTGCCAACTTCAACTCTTCGCCTTTGCCGGACTGCTTGGCTTGGTTGGCCAGATAATTATCAATCTCGTTGTCGCTGATAACCAGCTTGCTGTCGACTTCGCGCTCGCGCAGGCGGACGGTCAAAATTTCGCCGCGAATTTCTTCGCGGAATTTATTGAAGTTGATACCTTCCTGTTCGAGCTTGGCGCGGAAGGCCGCCAGCGACGGCAGCTTGTTCTGTTGCGCGATCCGCCCCAGCGCCTTATCCAGCTGGGCATCGTCAACGCGCAATCCCGTTTCCTTGGCGAACTGCACCTGCAGCAAATCGCCGATCATGCGCTCCAGTATCTGTTTTTCCAGCACCGCGGCTTCGGGCAAGGGCGTGCCCTGCTTTTTCAGCTGAGCCACTACCACTTCAAGGCGCGTATCCAGCTCATGCCGGGTAATCACATCATCATTTACTACCACCATAATCTGGTCTATCGGCTTCGCCTGAATTACCGCCTCCTCCGCACGCGCCATCGGAACCGACAAAGCGGATATCAACAACAATGCTTGTAGCATTTTTTTACTTGGCATGACTTCTCTCAATCTAAACGAATTACGGTTATGGCTTCTTGGCGGGCGTCGCGTTTAACTTGGTATATCCGGGTATGCTTGTGCGCAATGCGCTGAGCGGATCATTACCCATGGCAACCAGATCATTCAATTCCAGCTGTATGAATATTCCTGTGGATGTGTGCTGGTTGGCGACCGGAAATTTTTGCGCAACCAGGCGCAACATCCAGCACGCCTGATTATACTCAAGCCCGGCCAACTGCTCCGTAAACCTCGATTCGTTGAGCAAATAGACCCAGCGCGTCACCAGGTTCCAGCGCCCGAACAAAGGCCATTGCGCCGAAATATCACCCTGCCGCACATCATTCAGGGTAGAGCCATCCACATAGGTGTAACGGTATCCTAGATTCAGTACCTTGCCTGTTTCCGGCTTATATCGCGCCGTGCCGTTATACGACAGGGTACGCGCCGCGTCCGGATTATATTGCAGCAAACCATCCAACGTTAGCGCATTGGTCACCCGTCCACCCGCCGCGACGAGAATATCCGATCGGCTATTCGCAGCCGGTGTTCCAAGATTTTCCCGTGGCGCCTCGTAGCTAAAGCGCTCGCCAACTGCGACACGCATACGCTCCACTCCGCCTTCGTTATCGATCAACCGCGAAGTCAGTGCAAATGTGGCCATGTTGGCATCGCCAATACGGTCATTACCGATGAAACAGATCGGAAGAGCGTCGTGTAGGGAAAGAGTGTAGATCTCGGTGGTCGCCGTATCATTAAAAAAAAA
>FZPW01000063.1_pt1 | contig 43632 bp, 32 predicted proteins | sample 1534771 | NCBI WGS metagenome assembly FZPW01 (sample SAMEA104161894, study PRJEB21768) | metagenome | biome: subterrestrial habitat; feature: phreatic zone; material: underground water | place: France | collected 2016-06-01 | depth 60 m | reverse complement strand
TTTTTTTTTAATGATACGGCGACCACCGAGATCTACACTCTTTCCCTACACGACGCTCTTCCGATCTTTGTACATATGGTAGAAGGTGGCAACTTCATACACGGCCATCTGCGGCATCCCCAGATAGGCTGCGATATCAGCCATGTCTTCGTTGGCAATCCAGCCCTTCTCATCTTGCACGAAACGCAGAGCCGCCATAACTGCGGATTGCTTCTGGTCCGCCGGATATTTGGTGAGCTCGCGCTCAATCTTTGTTTGAATTTGATCGGATAACATCAGCGGTCTATCTCTCCAAAAACGATGTCCTGTGTGCCGATGATCGCCACCACATCCGCGAGCATATGACCGCGGGACATCTCGTCCAATCCTGCCAAATGGGGGTAACCCGGCGCACGAATCTTCATGCGGTACGGCTTGTTCGCGCCATCTGAAACCAAATAAATGCCGAACTCACCCTTGGGATGCTCCACTGCCGAATAAACTTCACCTGCGGGAACATGAAAACCTTCTGTAAACAGCTTGAAGTGGTGAATCAACTCTTCCATGTTCTGCTTCATGGCCTCGCGCTTGGGGGGGGCAAACTTGTGATTTTCGGTAATTACCGGCCCAGGATTCTGGCGCAGCCAATCAACGCATTGCTTGACGATGCGGTTAGACTGGCGCATCTCTTCCACGCGCACCAGATAACGGTCATAACAATCGCCTTCCACTCCAACCGGAATGTCAAAATCAACGCGGTCGTAAACTTCGTACGGCTGCTTCTTGCGCAAATCCCAAGCGACACCGGAGCCGCGCAGCATAGGACCGGTAAAGCCCATCGCCAAAGCGCGCTCGGGGGTTACGACACCGATCCCCACCGTGCGCTGTTTCCAGATACGGTTGTCAGTAAGCAGGGTTTCATATTCATCCACGCAACCGGGGAAGCGCTTGGTGAAGTCATCCAAGAAATCGAGCATCGAACCTTGACGGTTCTCGTTCATACGCTTGATCGCAGCCTCATTGTGAATTTTGGAGGCTTGATACTGCGGCATGGTATCGGGCAAATCCCGGTACACACCACCGGGACGGTAATAGGCCGCGTGCATACGCGCGCCGGATACCGCCTCATACACATCCATCAAATCCTCGCGCTCGCGGAAGGTATAGAACATCGGCGACATTGCACCGAGGTCGAGCGCATGCGCTCCGAGCCAGAGCAGGTGATTCAGAATGCGCGTAATCTCATCGAACATCACGCGGATATACTGCGCGCGCAACGGCACTTCGATGCCCGCCAGCTTTTCCACCGCCATCACGTAGGCGTGCTCGTTACACATCATGGAGACGTAGTCCAAACGGTCCATATACGGCACAGACTGCAGGAAAGTCTTATGTTCGGCCAACTTTTCCGTTGCACGATGCAACAAACCGATATGCGGATCGGCACGCTCGACCACTTCACCATCCAACTCCAGCACCAGACGTAGCACGCCGTGCGCAGCCGGATGCTGCGGGCCAAAGTTCATTGTGTAATTTTTAATTTCAGGCATTACGGTTCCCTTGCACGATCTCAGTGACGACTGTAATTTTCTTCGCGGATAGCGCGCGGAGTCACCTCGCGCGGCTCTACGGTGACTGGTGAATAGACCACACGCTTTTGTTCTGCGTCATAGTGCATCTCGACATGCCCGGACAATGGAAAGTCTTTGCGGAACGGATTTCCGACGAAGCCATAATCAGTGAGGATGCGGCGCAGATCGGTATGCCCCAAAAATACGATGCCGTACAAGTCGAATGCTTCGCGCTCAAACCAGTTGGCGGCAGACCATATTTCCACCACCGAATTCAACATAGGCATCGCATCATCTTTGGCAAAAACCCGCACACGCAAACGTGAATTATTTTTCACCGAAAGCAAATGATATACAGCCGCGAAACGCTGCTTAAATGGATTCACACCCGCATCATCCGCGCACAGATAAATGCCGGCATCGGAAATATCACTACCGTAAGTTGAGTAATCAATACCGCACACATCGGTCAACTGCTCAAAGCCGAATTGTTCATCATCGCGCAGACGCTTAAACACACTCAGCATATTGTCAGCATCAACAACCAGAGTTAATTCGTCCAGCCTGCTTTCAAGACTCACTACTTTTTCGGCGAACGCTTCTTTCAACTTGTCGCCCAGCATATTCAAATCGTCAGCCATGTTCATCCTAGCGTGCAATGGTATTGGTTCGGTTGATCTTGCTTTGCAGCTGAATAATGCCGTACAGCAAAGCTTCAGCAGTCGGCGGGCAACCGGGAACGTAAATGTCAACCGGTACGATGCGATCGCAGCCGCGCACTACCGAATAAGAATAATGGTAATAACCACCACCGTTGGCGCACGACCCCATTGAAATCACATAGCGCGGCTCGGCCATCTGATCGTAGACTTTGCGCAACGCCGGAGCCATTTTATTGCACAGCGTACCAGCCACAATCATCAAGTCAGACTGACGCGGACTGGGGCGAAAGACTTCTGCACCGAAGCGAGCCAAGTCATAACGGGAAGCAACCACATGCATCATCTCCACCGCGCAACAGGCCAAACCGAAAGTCATCGGCCACAGCGAACCGGTACGGGTGTAATTGATGACCGTATCCAGCGAAGTGGTGACAAACCCCTTCTCGAGAACGCCTTCTATTCCCATTCCAACGCCCCTTTCATCCATTCATAGATAAAGCCCACAACCAGAATCCCCAGGAAAACCATCATGGACAAAAAGCCGAACAGCCCAATTTCCTTGAGTACGATAGCCCACGGAAACAGGAATGCAATTTCGAGATCAAACAGAATAAAGAGAATCGCCACCAAATAGTAACGAACGTCGAACTTCATACGGGCATCTTCGAAGGCCTCGAAGCCGCACTCGTATGGCGAAAGCTTTGCGCTATCAGGACGATGAGGAGCGACAAATCTCCCCAGAACTAACGGTATAACCCCAATGGCCAAACCGACACAGATAAACAACAAGACTGGAAAATAGTTTTCCAACATACTGAGTCTCCCCCTCAGCGTACAACACCCGGACGGGCGCCGCATGCCTCTCTAGTTTATTTTAATCGACCAAAATCTAGATGACTTGGCTCAATGTTTGGTGCGGGGCAAGGGACTCGAACCCTCACGTCCTTACGGACACAGCCACCTCAAGGCTGCGCGTCTACCAATTCCGCCAACTCCGCATGCTTCTTAATTATTATTTTTATGTATAACTCTTAGTACTTCTATTATTGCTTACTTAGGTACTTCTTGCGACTTCGAACCAAGCGCATCAACAGTCGCCGGTGCCGGAACAACTTGCTGAACCGATTTATTTGGATCAACCTTATCCATTACACCCTGCCCCTGAGACTGGTGCGCATAAATATATGTCAAGGAAAGACTGGTAACAAAGAATATCGCCGCAGCAACTGCGGTACTACGACTCAGGAAATTTGCAGAACCGCTGGAGCCAAATAAACTTCCCGCGGAACCAGTTCCAAAGGCCGCCCCCATATCAGCCCCTTTACCATGCTGAATCAGCACCAGACCGATCAACACAACCGCCGTCACCAGATGAACAACCCAAACTAATGTTTCCACTCACCACTCCAAGAATCCGTTTTCCCGCAAATCAAGCCCCGCAAAGCGAAGCCCAAGCAATTTATCTTTGTGCCGCGCTACAGATCGCAACAAAATCATCCGCCACCAATGATGCTCCGCCGATCAATCCACCATCAATATCCGGCATTCCGAACAACTCAGCCGCATTGGATGGCTTCACACTACCGCCATAGAGTATACACAAACCCTGCGCGATCTGGCTATCCTGTTTTGCAACGCGCTGCCGAATGAAAGCATGAACAGCCTGCGCCTGCTCAGGCGTCGCAGTCTTACCGGTACCAATCGCCCATACCGGCTCGTATGCCACAACCGCCTTTGCCAAACTTTTTGCCCCGCCACGATTCAGCACTGCATCCAACTGGGTCGCAATCACTTGCTCCATCACACCAGCTTCGCGCTCGGCCAGCGTTTCGCCCACGCAAAAAATAGGCGTCAAACCAGCTTTTTGAGCAGCCTCAAATTTAGCCGCCAATATCTCATTACTCTCGTGATACATCGCACGACGCTCGGAATGCCCGACAATCACATAACGGCAACCAAAGTCCGCCAACATCCCTGAAGCAACCTCTCCGGTGAAAGCCCCTTCTTCGTGCTGACTCAAATTTTGAGCCCCCCAGGCAACATTACTTCCTTGCAAAACCAACTGCACCTGTTGCAAATAAGGATACGGAACGCATACAGCATAATCCGCGCTTTTCAAAGCCCCCACTCCGGCAAGCACCCCATCCAGCAGCACTTTATTGCGCGCCAGACGACCATACATCTTCCAATTCCCGACAACCAATTTGCGGCGCATTATTTTTTATCCCTATAGCCACCAAAGTCCCGAATCGTACCTGCGAAAACTTGAACGGTCAATCTCAGCACAGACTGCGAATACAGAGAAATAAACCACACTAACGAGAAGGAAATTAAGGGACAACAATTTGTTTAAGCCGTGTAATAATTGTGTAACAAGAGCTATATATGATGCGAATCGCTGATAAACGGCAAGCAAGCGAAATTGCAATCTAAACACTATTATTTGGAGAACCCATGAGCAAATTGAATCGTTTTCTAGGCAGCATCAGCCTCACCACGGCACTGCTGACTGCGGGCACCGCATTCGCCTCCGACATTACCGGCGCGGGCGCAACATTTCCTTACCCCGTATATGCTAAGTGGGCAGAAGCCTATAAAGCCCAAACCGGCGTGGGTCTCAACTATCAATCCATCGGCTCCGGTGGCGGCATCAAACAAATCAAAGCCAAGACTGTGAATTTCGGCGCAACGGATGCTCCTCTCAACCAGAATGATCTGGGCATGGCCGGTCTGACCCAATTCCCGACCGTAATCGGCGGCGTAGTTCCCGTAATCAACGTGGATGGTATCGCTCCCGGTCAACTGAAGCTGTCCAGCGAAGCGCTGGCAGGCATCTATCTGGGCAAGATCACCAAATGGAATGATCCGAAGATCGCAGCAGACAACGCAGGTGCAACTCTGCCTGATGCCGGCATTAACGTAGTACATCGCGCTGACGGCTCCGGCACCTCCTTCATTTTCACCACCTATCTCTCCCAAGTCAGCACCGAATGGTTCCGCACTGTCGGCGCGGCATCTGCCGTGCAATGGCCTGTTGGTATGGGCGGCAAGGGTAACGAGGGTGTCGCATCCAACGTAAAGAGCGTAAAGAACTCCATCGGCTACGTTGAATATGCTTATGCGCTGCAAAACAAAATGACCTACGTGCAATTGAAGAATCGCGACGGTCAATTCGTTAAGCCGGAAGATACCAACTTCAAAGCTGCTGCAGCCAACGCAAAATGGAAAGCAGAAGAAGGTTTCTACCAGATTCTGACCAACCAGCCGGGCAAAGAAAGCTGGCCTATCACTGGCGCAACCTTTATCTTGATCCATGTAAAACAAGACAACGCCGAAGCCGCCAAGGATGTACTGAAATTCTTTGACTGGGCTTACAGCAACGGCGGCAAGATGGCAGCCGACTTGGACTACGTCCCTCTGCCGGAAAACGTCGTCAAGATGATCCGCGCTGCATGGGCATCACAAATCAAGGATGCCAGCGGCAAAGCAATCTGGAAGTAAACGACCGGAGCACTCCGCAAGAATTCAGCGGGGTGTTTCTTGTATAATTCGAGGGGGTTTCGGCCCCCTCAAATTTTGAAAATTAATTTGTGGTCGAAAGTTAATTTCCAAAATTTGCATCAATCAAACATAAAAACATATGCCTACGTTACTGCGCGACACCCGCTTAAAGCGGCAAAACCTGCTGGACATCCTGTTCCGTAACATCACCCGCCTCTCCGCATTTGCGGTTCTGGCCTTATTGATCGGCATCATCGGCACGCTCATCATAGGCAGCATGCCCGCGATCAACGCATTCGGTTTCGGTTTTTTAACCAGCGCCGAATGGAATCCCGTCACGGAACAATTCGGCGCGCTGGTTCCCATATTCGGCACCATCGCCACCGCCGCCATCGCCTTATTGATCGCGATTCCGGTCAGCTTCGGCATCGCCCTGTTCCTGACCGAACTCTCGCCGCAATGGATGCGCCGCCCGCTCGGCATTGCCATCGAATTGCTCGCGGGTATCCCCAGCATTATTTACGGCATGTGGGGCTTATTCATCTTTGTGCCCTTGTTTGCCGAACATATCGAACCTTGGATCAACGACCATCTGGGCACACTCCCGCTCGTCTCCCCGCTGTTCACCGGCCCCAACATGGGTATCAGCATCCTAGCCGCCGGCATCATCCTGGCCATCATGGTGATCCCATTCATCGCCTCGGTGATGCGCGACGTGTTCGATGTTGTCCCCTCGCTGCTGAAAGAATCCGCCTACGGTCTGGGTGCAACCACTTGGGAAGTGATGTACCAAGTTGTGCTGCCCTACACCAAGATCGGCGTTGTCGGCGGCATCATGCTGGGCTTGGGGCGCGCGCTGGGCGAAACCATGGCCGTCACCTTCGTGATCGGTAATGCGCACCGTCTCAGCGCATCGCTGCTGAATCCCGGTAACAGCATTTCTTCCGCACTGGCCAACGAATTCACCGAAGCCGTCGGCGACCTGTACACCTCGGCACTGGTCGAACTCGGCCTGATCCTGTTTTTCATTACTTTCGTTGTGCTGTCGCTTGCGCGCCTGATGCTGTTCAAGCTGGCGCAACGCGAAGGGCGCGGAGCCTGATTATGTTTACACTTTACGGACGTCGTCGTTTCATCAACGGGATCAGCCTGACCATTTCCGTGCTTGCCATGGCCTTCGGCCTGTTCTGGCTGGGCTGGATATTGTGGACACTGTTACTGCAAGGCCTTCCCGGCATGAGCAGCACCATCTTCACGCAAACCACCCCGCCCCCCGGCAGCCAAGGCGGCTTGGGCAACGCCATCTGGGGCAGCCTGATGATGACGTCATTAGCCACGCTGATCGGCACACCGATCGGCATCTTGGCCGGCACGTACTTGGCGGAGTTCGGCCAGCGCGGCTGGCTCGCCCCCGTGACCCGTTTCATCAACGACATCCTGCTGTCTGCTCCGTCCATCGTGATCGGCTTGTTCGTGTACGAAGTCTATGTCGTCAAGGTCGGCCACTTCGCGGGCTGGGGCGGCACATTCGCGCTCGCCATCATCGTGATTCCGGTCGTCATCCGCACCACGGAAAACATGCTGCGCCTCGTCCCCAACAGCTTGCGCGAAGCCGCCGCCGCACTGGGCGCACCGCAATGGAAAGTGATTAGCTCGGTAACCTTGCGCGCCGCACGCGCCGGTATCCTCACCGGCATATTGCTCGCCGTCGCCCGCATCAGCGGTGAAACCGCACCATTACTGTTCACCGCACTGAACAACCAGTTCTTCAGCAACAACATGAACCAGCCGATGGCCAACTTGCCGGTGGTGATATTCCAGTTCGCCATGAGCCCCTACGATGACTGGCGCAGTCTCGCTTGGGCCGGCGCACTCCTCATTACTTTCAGCGTGCTGACACTCAACATCGTCGCCCGCGTGATGTTCCGCCAAAAAGCCAATACACATTAAGGAAGCAAGCAGATGACCGCCGAACAAATCGTAACGCCCAAGCTAGTCGTAAAAAATCTGAATTTTTACTACGGCGCGGACCGGGCACTGAAAGACATCAACATGACCATCCCGGAAAAGATGGTCACCGCCTTCATCGGCCCTTCCGGCTGCGGAAAATCAACGCTGCTGCGCACCTTCAACCGCATGTACCAGCTCTACCCCAAGCAGCGCGCCGAAGGCGAAATTTTGCTCGACGGGCAAAACCTGCTGGACAAAAAACAAGACCTCAACACCCTGCGCGCCAAGATCGGCATGGTGTTCCAGAAGCCCACGCCCTTCCCGATGTCCATCTACGACAACATCGCCTTCGGCGTGAAGCTGTACGAAAACCTGAGCAGCCACGATATGGCCGAGCGCGTCGAATGGGCGCTGAAAAAAGCCGCGCTGTGGAACGAAGTGAAGGACAAACTGAAACAAAGCGGCACCGGACTTTCCGGCGGTCAGCAACAACGCCTGTGCATCGCCCGCGCCATCGCTGTCAAACCGCAAGTGCTGCTGCTGGACGAACCCACCTCCGCGCTCGACCCGATCTCCACCGCGCACATCGAGAAGCTGGTTGACGAATTGAAGAAAGAATTCACCATCGTTATCGTCACGCACAACATGCAGCAAGCTGCCCGCGTATCCGACTTCACCGCCTACATGTACTTGGGCGACTTGATCGAATTCGGCGACACCAGCACCGTCTTCACCAACCCGAAACGCAAAGAGACTGAGGACTATATTACTGGTCGTTTTGGTTAAACGAGTTACAACAAAACCGGCGGGTTTAAATAACCTGCCGGTTTGCAGCGTTCAGAACTTCTTGCTTTACTCTTGCCTCACTCCAGCCTAATACTGCCGCAACAACTTGGGCAATCCGTTCCAGCTCGCTTTCCGTCAGCTTCGCCAGAATCAGAAACGGCATACGCCGACGCAAAAGATCATCCAGATGCACGACCATTTCTTCGCGCGCGCAAAACAACAGATCAGCGTCGATAAACGGTAGTGTGGGCACAATACGTTTAGCCAGCGCGGCATCACTTTCAACATCGCGCAAAACTTCCTCCGCACGTTTGCCGTGCCGCCGGATCAGCCACTTGCCGCATTCGGCATCAATGCCCAGCTTGAGCGCCTGTTCGACGATGGCGGCAGACCATGAAGCGAAATCATCCGGTGCCCAAGGAAAGGCGCGACCGTTGGTGCGGCACGGCACACCCACGCCAAGTTCGGCGCACACCGCATCCGCAATTACGGCCGCATCTTCCCGCGCCGAGGTGAGCTTGCCGCCGACAGAATAAAACACGCCGTCGATGCCACGTTTCAATTCCCAATCGCGGCTGACCGCAGAGGGATGCGCCGCATCGCTTTGCCGCATCACGCGTAAACCGGCGTAGCTGCCGATCACATCGCGCTCCGTCAGGTGCGTACTGAAATAGTGGTTCACCTCGCGCAGCAAATAATCGACATCGGCTTTTTCCACGGCAACCTGCCCGATGTCTCCGCGATAATCCGTATCGGTTGTGCCGACCAGCGTGAGGCCGTACCACGGGATCATGAAGAACACGCGCCCATCGGATTGGGCGGTCAGCAGCAAGGCCTCGTCGCCCAGCATCTGCGGCAAGATCAGATGCACGCCTTTGCTCAGACGGCACCATGCGCGGCTTTCTGCGCCGGCCGTCAGCCATTGCCCTGTCGTATTGACCAGCGCGCGCGCTTGAATACTTTGAGTTCCGCCGCCGATCACATCCTGCACTGTCGCACCGCTCGCCTTGCCGTTGATTTCATTTAGCGCAACGAGCTTGCAATAGTTCACGCACACCGCCCCCGCCTTCATCGCTCCGGCAACCAACTCCAGCACCAGACGCGCATCGTCGGTCTGTGCATCGGCGTAAGTAAAACCGCCGCGCAGCCCTTCGGGTGTGAGCGCGGAAAAACGTTGGGCAAACTTGCTTCGATTGAAATAGCAATGTCGCATCCCCGCAGCGGGAATACGCGCCAGCAGGTCGTAAAGGATGAGTCCCGCTTTCAGTTGCAAGCGGAACATGCGACTGTCCGCATACACCGGCACACCAAAGCGCAGCGGCCACACGCGATGCGGCGCGGCTTTCAACAACATGCCGCGCTCGGTCAGCGCTTTTTTAACCAGTTTGAAGTCATACGTCTCCAGATAGCGCAAACCGCCGTGGATCAGTTTGCTGGAAGCGGATGAAGTTGCCCCTGCCCAATCGCCCTGCTCCACCAGCGCGACTTTCAATCCGCGCAAAGCCGCATCGTAAGCCGTCCACGCACCGTAGACACCTCCACCGCAGACCAGCAGATCGAACTGAGTTTCGTTTAATGCGGCGAAGTCGCGCTTCATGCGTTCCTCATGCCCAGCGCTTTTTGCGGCAGGTCGCTGATGAGAATATCCACACCAAGACGCAGCGCTTTGTTGATTTCTTCATCGCTGTTGCAAGTGTAGACCGTGATGCTTTTGCCTTGTCCGCGCAACAGGCCGACAAAGGATTCATCCAGCAACTCGATAGGCAAGCACAGCCCGTGCAGGAATGGCTGCTCCCGCAAAACACGCTCGGCATCGGCGAAAGTTTGGTAAGGCTCGAAGTTGTACACCAGCGGAAAACCGGGGCGGTATTGCTGCGCGTAAATCAGGCTATCGAGATCGAACGAAGACACAAGGATGTTATCGCCCTGCGTAACACCGACCATATCCAATGTCTGCCGCACCTTGATTTCATGCCGCGCGCGTTCTTCCCAGTCGCGGTTCTTGATTTCCAGCAGCAGGCGGCAACGCGTGCGGTACGCATCCAGATAATCTTGCAGACGCATCACGCTTTCCGCTTTAACGCCCACCCCGAAATGCCCGGCAAAATCCAGCACGCTCAATTGCGCGTAATCAAAATCGTCGATGTGCTTATCCGCAAGGCCGGGCAACTTGCTCAAAAAACGGTCATGCCACAGCACCGCCACTTCATCGCGACTTAACTGTATGTCGGTTTCCATGCCGTCGATGGCATAGGTCAACGCGCGGTCGAAGGCGGTGCGGGTATTCTCCGCCGCCTCCCGGTTCGCACCGCGATGGGCAAATATCAGAGTGCGATGTTTTTTTGCTGTATTCATGTCCAACATCCTTGTGCGAAAACCACAGTGTAAACTTTCCCGATTGAAGCCGAAAAAATATTAACGTACTATTGCCCCGAAAATTATCTCCTCCGTAAAGGAGTGTCTACTCCCATCCGCAAGCTAGAAAGTTACATGAGCAATACCGCTGTCTCCGCCAAACTCCAACAGGCTCGCAAAAATGCGGTGCCGCTATGCAATACAGTTCAAGCCTGTTGATGCTGCACTGCAGTGCATCTGTTCAATAGCTGTAATTGGGAACTCCATTGCCAACCGAAGCTTACATTCCTCAGCCCTATCCATCGCAGAGGGCGCATCAAGCCCGACAAATCGGATTGGTCGTTTTGCTGACGCTGTTGCTGCATGCACTGGTGCTGCTGGCTTTTTATTTTCGCCCGGCAGATGAGTCCATCCAGCAAAGGCAAACCATCGAAATCTCGCTTGAGACCTCCGCACCGACCAGCGCACCCGTCGTCGAAAAACGCCCCGCACCACTGAAGCCACAACGAACCGAAACGGCTGACGCAAAGCCCCAGCCCCCACTCACACCTGTTTCGCCCCCCGCTCAGGAAGCGCAACCACAAACGGCCCCCACCCCACCAGTCAGCAACGCACCGATCAACCCGCCGCCTGTCGAAGAAATACAACCGCTATTTCGCCTGACACGGCAGCCCAAACCCTTGGGTAAAATTGAGCCGGTCTATCCGGCATCGGAACGTCGAGCCGGACTTCAGGCCAGCGTCGTGGCGGAAGTCACCATTGATTCTCAAGGCAACATACAGAATGTGCGCATTCTGAAAAGCGCGGGAAACGCCTTCGATGCGGCGGTGATAGAAGCACTGAGAAAAAGTACGTTCGCTCCTGGATATATTGGCGATAAAGCAGTGCCCGTTCGCTTTCAGGTACCGTTTCGATTTAGCTTGAACTAGCGGCACTGATCCGGAGTATTCATCCCTGAATTTTGAACATCGTATAAAAACCGGCAATCTCAAATGTGCGCGCCGTAATGGTGCTGGGCTTGGATAAGGCCAATGATTTATTGGCGGCCTGAACATGATCGCGCAGCAACAACAACATGCCCAAAGCCGAACTATCCAAATAACTTACATCGGCGAGATTAACGACAATATTGCCGATACGGGAATCGGCAAGCAATCTGTCGTAGGCGGCCTTGAAATCACGATGGGCGTTGAAAGTAAAATGCCCGCTCAAAGCAATGGTTGCAGTATCGGACAACGTACTGGCATATATCCGCAACGGGCTATAGCTCATGGTATCCATACAATTTCCTTTCACACTTCAACACAATTAAAACCATAACAAACCAAAATGGCAAACGCATCCGGCACAAGCCCCTCCAGAAAAAGACGGTATGAGCGGTCAGGCCGTACCGGATGAAACTCAGCGCTTATAAATACCCGCACACACAATCACATCCGCAGTTTTCTCGCAGTAAGCCGATTTGGGCAGAATTTTTTTACTGACCGGATCGGTAAATTTATAGTCCTGCCAAAACTTTCCTTTTGAATTGGCAAACTCGACGCGCTCTTTGACGAACTCCTTGCCATCCGCATCGGCTAAATCAATCAAATCCTTCCCCACTTGCTTCTCGTTTTGCCCGTGCGCCAAACACTTGCCATTCATGTCATACACCACCGGATAAAGATCGAGATAAACCCACTTTTTATCCTTGGCAGTAATTTCCCTGAATGCTTCCGCACGATCGGCAGAGACCGCCTTAACTACCTTCGCAACCATCGCTTCTGCCTCCTTCGCTGTCGCAAATTTATCGGCCGAAAAAGCCTGCTGAGACACAACAATCGGGGCCAAAACAACTGCAATCGAAATCAACAATTTCTTCATGGCTTACTCCTATATAAAAAATTAAAAAAACGAAGTACCAGTCAAGCAGCATCAACAAACAATCTACCGTCTTGCATTTCCCGGATTCAATAAAGAGAAAAATCGAGCAGGATATTTTTGGGAGTTAAAACTCCTGCCACTCCTCTTCACTTCCTTTACCTTTGGGCTTGGTCACAGCACTGCCTTCCGCCATATCCTCTTTTTCTTTGCCGGGTGCGGCCCTGTTCTTGTCGGTAATGGCGAGCTTCTTTGACGAAGGATGCGTCGCGTATTTGGCCGCAGGCTTGGGCGCTTCGCGCGTCACCGCCACCGCAGTGCTTTGCGGAGCATTATCCATTTTGAACACGCTGACGGAACGGGTAAGGTTCTGCGCTTCTTCTTCCAGCGATTCGGCGGCGGCTGCAGCCTCCTCAACCAGTGCGGCATTCTGCTGGGTAACTTCGTCCATCTGGGTGATGGCCTGGTTCACTTGTTCAATACCCTGACTTTGTTCCGCCGAGGCCGCACTGATTTCGCTCATGATGTCGGTCACGCGCTTAACGGCATTGACGATTTCTTCCATCGTTTTGCCCGCATCATCGACCAGCCTTGTGCCGACTTCTACTTTTTCAACCGAATCGCCGATCAGTGTCTTGATCTCTTTCGCTGCGGCGGCAGAACGTTGGGCGAGATTGCGCACCTCTCCCGCGACCACGGCAAAACCACGTCCCTGTTCGCCTGCTCGCGCCGCTTCCACTGCCGCATTCAAGGCGAGAATATTGGTCTGGAAAGCAATGCCGTCTATCACGCTGATGATATCCACAATCTTGCGCGAGGATTCGTTGATGGCGCTCATGGTGCCGACCACTTCGTGTACGACGGAGCCGCCCTTTTCGGCCACGGAACTGGCGCTGTGCGCCAACTGGTTCGCCTGCTTCGCATTCTCCGAGTTCTGCTTCACTGTCGAAGTGAGTTCCTCCATACTAGCCGCAGTTTCTTCCAGACTGGAGGCTTGCTCTTCAGTACGTTGCGACAGGTCGGTGTTGCCCGAGGCGATTTCTTTCGAGGCGGTGCCGATGGAATCGACGGAGACTTTAACTTCGGTCACCAGATTTTTCAGATTGCCGACAGTGGTGTTCAGGTTCTGCTTAACATCGTTAAACGCCCCTTGATAGTCGCGCGTCACAACTTGAGTGAGGTCACCCTTGGCCAGGGATTGCGCCACATGAATGGTGTCCTTAAAAGCGATGTCCACGGTATCGGACAGTTGATTAAGCAGCTCGGAAAGCTCTTTGGTATAGCCAGCCTTGCCGCTCATATCGAGCTTGATGCTGAAATCGCCTTTGTTGGCGGCAGCCACGATGTCGCGGATTTCCGCAACGATTTTGGTGAGCGAGTCGGCGGTCGTATTGACGCTCACTTTGACCTGATTGTATGCGCCTTGATATTCGGTGGTGACTTTCTGGCTAAGGTCGCCACGAGCTAGCGCATCCGCTACCCGGATGGTGTCTTTAAAGGCGCCATCCACTGTATTGCTCAATTGGTTCAGCAGGTCGGACAGCTCCTTGGTGTAACCCGCCTTGCCGTTCAAATCCATCTTGGTAGTGAAGTCTCCCTTGTTTGCATCGTCAACGATTTTCTTGATCTCGGCCACAATCCCGCGCAGACTGTCCTGCATCGTTTTCAGCGAATACACCAAGCTGGTGGTATCGCCCGGCTTGATCGCCAGATTGGCAGACAAATCTCCCTGCGCAATTTTGTGTACCGCTTCAGCAGCATAGTCCGGTTCACCGCCCAGTTGCTTCATCAGGTTTCGAACGATCAGTAACGCGATGACCGCCCCCAGCACAATAGCGACAATGCCCAGCACAATGATCATCATCAAGGCGCTTTGAACACCTTTGTCGGCCTCATCGCCGGTCTTTTTCATCAACTCTTCCTGATAGTTGATTAATTTTGTAACCGATTCGGTATAGGCAGCTTGACTCGCTCGAATGGTACCCAACAGAAAAATTTTAGCTTCCGTCTGCTTGCCTTCCTTCATCAACTTGAGAAACGCATCCTGATGTTCAACATATTTTGAACGCGCCTCTTTGACAGCGACAAGCAATGTTTTTCCCTCTTGAGATACGACTTTCTCATCCAGCTTCCCCAGATTTTCCTTGATAAGCTCCCGCTGCTCGGCAATTCGATCAAGTTCTTTTTGGATCTTGTCCGCATCCGTCTCCAGCAACGCATTCCGCATCGCGCGGGCGATGGTATTTACGCTATCCACCACATTGTTTGCCCATACCGTCTTGGGGAATTTATCGTTGATGATATCTTTCATATCAGCCTCGACACTGCGCATGTTGCTAATTCCCAGCACAGCAATAACGATCATCAAAAAAATTACCGCGCCGAAGCCCAGTCCCAATCTGGTTCCAACTTTCATGTTAGCCATTTCAGTTCTCCTCAACGTTCAGTTCAAAATTAAGCCGCAGCCTGTTCGACCAAATCCATGTCGCGGCTGGTCATCAGCTTTTCGATGTCCACTACAATAATCATGCGCTGATCCACCGTGCCCATCCCGGTAATGTATTGCATATCCAGCGACTCGCTGAATTCCGGCGCGGGTTTAATCTGGTCTGAAGTCAGCGCGATTACATCCGACACACCGTCCACCACAATTCCTACCACCCGGCCGGCAACATTGAGAATAATGACAACGGTCAGTTCGTTGTAAGTAACGTTGCCCAATTTGAATTTGATGCGCATGTCCACAATCGGCACGATGATGCCGCGCAGATTAATGACGCCCTTGATAAACTCCGGCGCGTTGGCAATCGCTGTCACCGCGTCGTAACCCCGTATTTCCTGAACTTTGAGGATGTCGATGCCGTACTCCTCCTTGCCCAGTGTAAAAGTCAGCAGCTCGCGGCTGCCGCCCCCGGTTACCCTCACTTCGCCAGATTCCATGATGTCCCTTTCTCTCGTATGACAGCTCCAAACGACAACCTATTGTTTGCCACAAAGCGGCTAAATCACTGTTCAAAAATCAATCCAGTAGCAAAGAAAATTGCTCCGGAGATACCGGCTTGCTAAACAGGAATCCCTGAATCACATCGCAGCCGTTTTCAAGCAGAAAATTTTTCTGGCTCTCTGTTTCAACCCCCTCGGCCACCACCGTCAGTTTCAATTCCGATGCCAACTGGATAATGGCGCGCGGTATCGCGGTTCTCGACAGATCATCCAGCTGCCCTTCTTCCGGTATTTCGATAATGAAAGAACGGTCAATTTTCAGTTCACTGATGGGTAAATCCTTCAGATATTTAAGGCTGGAATAGCCGGTGCCAAAGTCGTCGATGGAAAGGTGGAAGCCGAGTTCTTTCAATTCCGCCAGCACTTGCAATGTACGCGTCGAGGTATCCATCACCACGCCTTCGGTCACTTCGATCGGCAACATCTCGGGGCTGATTGCCCACTTCTGCAAACCGCTCTGCAAAGCGCCCACCAGATCACCGCGCCAGAAATGCAGCGGTGAAATATTGATAGATACGGGCACCTGCGGCAGCCCCTGTCTGCGCCAGGCGGCAAGTTGCGAGCACACCGTGTCGATAATCCATTCGCTCAGCTCGATCACACCACCGCTGCTTTCGACCAGCGGAATAAATTCGGCAGGAGACACGAGCCCCAGTTCCGCATGGTTCCAGCGCACCAATGCCTCCGCGCCGACCACGCGCTGCTGGCTCAGAGAATATTTCGGCTGATACACCATGAAAAATTCATGATTTTTCAAACCGGCTTTGAGTCCCCGTTGCAGGGTGAGTTGCCGTTCTTCCTGGCGGCTGATCGCCCTGTCAAAAAACCGATAGGTATCTCCGCCCACCCGGTGTGCCTGATTAAGGGCATTGCCCGCACTTTTAACCAGTTCTTCATATGATGTGCCATCGGCGGGATACAAACTGATCCCAATGCTCACATTGAGTTGAATTTCATTCTCGTCCGTCAAAATCGGCTGCTTGATCGCGGCGGATAGTTCGACAACCGCCTGTTCGATTGACTCCCGGTTCCCGTCGTTAATCATAAGAATGGCAAACTCGTCGCCGCCCATACGGCAGACCGCATCCATTTCTCCGATGTGCTCTGTCAGTCTTTGCGCAATCGTGTACAGCACCTCGTCGCCGACATGCACGCCCAGCACATTATTGATCTCGGTGAAACGGTCGATATTGATATGCACCAGCGCGACACTCCCGCCCAGTGCGCGCGCCTTCGCCAGTATATCGTCAAACATTTCCGCGAACATCGCACGGTTTGGCAGGCGCGTTAATGTATCGTGCAGTGCCTGCTGCCGGACTTTTTCCTCGTTCACCTGTCGCTCGGAGTTGTCCGAAAAAATGAAGTGATACCCGGTTGCAACACCATCCGCGCCTTTTACCGCATTAACCGTCAACCACTCGGATACCGTCGTACCGTTTTTGTGCTGGCACAATAACTCGCCCGACCAGCCCCCGCTCTCATCCAGCGCGCGCCACATTGCCTGATAATGCGAGGCTTCGTGCTTGCCGCCGCCCAACAGAGTCGGACTGTGGCCGATCATTTCGGCCAGCGTGTAGCCGGTAAGTTGAGTAAAAGCCGGATTCACCGCAACAATCCGCTTGCCCTGATCCGCGGTAATCACGGCCAGCGATGACGCCTGAAATGCCGAAGCGGATAGCCGCAGCCGATTTAAAGAATCGGCTTGCCGGACGCAGGATTGAATAGTGTTGGTCAATTTTCCCGGATCAAGCGGCTTCAAATGAAAACGGGAAATGCCCATCTCGAACATGCGTTCCGCATCTTCGGCATTATCGGAACCGCTGGTCACGATGATGGGTACTTCCTTGTCCAGCTTTCTGATTTCTTCCGCCATCTCCAGACCGGTCATATTCGGCATCTTGATGTCCGACAAAACGATCTGCGGGCGGTGTTTTTTAAATAGCGCCAAACCCTCGAGACCGTCTTTGGCCACATACACCATCCCCAGCCTGCGATTAAGATAGAGCGCCAGATAATCGCGCGTCAGCTCGTCGTCCTCCACATACAACAGCGTCATCTGATCCAGCGCAACCGGCACCTCCGCATCTCCCTGCTGTTCCGGCTCAAACGGTATCTCGACCTGCCGTGTTGTAAGCGACTCGCAATCGAAATAAATTTCCAGCAGCGAAATGTCGTCCACTTTGGAGCGTTGTGCCAACTGCCCCACCATATTCGCCACGGCATCGAATACATTCGTGGCGGGATCGTTTCCGAACATGTCCGTCAAATCGTCATTACTAAAATCGGGGTTACCTGCCTGCAACGTGTCGGATAGCCCGTCGGTAAAGAGATAAATACGCGCGTTTTTATCCATCCTGAAGCGCTGCACCTCGGCGGTGAACTCTTCGTCACCGACCATGCCCAGCGCGGTGGATTTGGAATGGCAGGTATGCAGCAGCGCTCCGTTTTCGTCGAACACAAACACGGGAGGATTGCCGCAGTTCAATACTTCGATGAAATTTTCGCCCGGATTAGCGCGCACCAGCGTTGTCGCCACAAAGTGTTCAACAAAATTCTGGTCATGCAAATACCGGTTTATTTCGGCGGCAATGGTCAATAAAGAAAATCCCCGTGCGGCCTGCTGCTGGAATATTTTCGGCATCTGCAATGCAGGGATAACAGCGGAAAGGCCGTGCCCGGCACCGTCTGCGAGCATCACGTACAAATCGTCGTCGTGCTTGGCCACACTGTAAAAATCTCCGCTCACCCCGAGCTTGGGTATATTCAAATGCCTGACGTTGGAAATTTCATCGTGGTGATTGGCATCCAGATAGCGCGCGACATAATTGCGCACACTTTCGCTTTCGTAATCGGTCTCGTTCAAAATAGAGTCCATTTGCTGCAAGCGGTTTTCCAGAGTGCGCTGTACTTCGAGCGAATGCGCCACACTGGCAATCGTTTCCATCAGCACATTGGTGTCCACCGGCTTCACGATAAACTTGGTGATACCGATATCAATGGATGAAAGCAGCACATCGCTCTCGTTATGCGCGGAAATAATGATGAGCGGCAGTTCGGGCCGGCTTTCGCGTATTGCACGGCACATGGAGAGCCCGTCCATCCCGCCCATTCTGATATCCGAAATCACCAGATCGGGGCTCAGCTCCTTGAACGAACTCAGTCCGGCCAGCCCGTTGTGGGCTGTGTGCACCCGGTCTACCCGGCGCGACAAATAGCGCTCCATGCTTTCGCGCACCTCCGCGTCGTCCTCGACAAAAAGAATCGAGAGCTTGCGAACCAAATCCGCTTGTTTGCTTTGATCAATGGATAACATTTTCGACTCCTGCGCTGACTCTGGGTAAGTACACCGAAAAGCGGGCACCATTTGCCACGTTCTCCACTGCAATTTTTCCATTCATGTTTTTTTCGACCGAAACCAGCGTCATATACAAGCCGATACCGACTCCGTGCTCTTTGGTGGTGAAATGCGGCTCGAATATTTTTGGCAATACTTCGGCGGGAACGCCCCCGCCGTTATCCGTCACACTATGCACGCCGAATTCGCCGTCTTCGGAAATTGCGATGACAATCTCGCCTTCGGCCACTTTCCGCTCGACGATGGCATCTTTGGCATTGCTCAAGATATTCATCACCGCCTGCGAATATTCATTGGCATAGCCGTGGACAATCACATCTCGCTCGCATTGGACAACGATATTGATGTTGTTGCTTTTCATCGCGGCTTCGACCAAGTTGAGGCACTCCTCCGTTACCTGCCTGAGACTGAACATGCCGAGACTTTTGTCGGCGCGAAAAAAATGGCGGAAATCATCTATGGTGCTGGACATTTTCTGAATGATTCTTTTCGACTTTCCGACCGCATTCTGAATGTAGGCCAGATCGCACTCGTCATATAGCGCGGCATCTTCCAGATCGCTCAGAATCAACCCCAACGAGTTAATCGGCTGCCGCCACTGGTGCGCAATGTTGCCGATCATTTCTCCCATGCCAGCCAACCTCGACTGGCGTTGCAACAGCAAATCTTTTTCCTGATTTTTCTGTATCTCTTCGCGCACACGGGAGTCGAGCTCCCGGTTCAATTGCACCAGTGCTTCCTCGGCCAGTTTTTGCGCGTGAATATCGTGCATCACGCCCACCACCTGACCGACTTGTCCATCCACCGAAAAATTCGGTGTCATGTTTACGCTGAGCCAGCGCCAGGTGCCGTCAACATGCTTGGCCCGGTAGCGCAGATCGCACACTTTGCCGCCGCCTTTAACAACCTGTTTGACACCGTCTGCCAGCTTTGCTCTATCTTCATCATGGATAAAGCCTGCATCCAACAAATCGGTCAGCGAGTAGCCGTTGAACTGATTGGCGTCGTAACCCAAAATATCCAGCACCTGATCGGACATGAATACAAATTTCAAACTCGTATCCACCGCCCAGATAATCGCTCCGGCCGATTCCACAATGGATTTCAGTTGCGACTCGATTGCCGTCTGGCTGCTGATATCGAGCACGATGGCGATAAAGTAGCTCCCCGTTTCCTGCTCGAAGAGCTGCATGTAAATTTCCGCCGGATACAGGCTGCCGTCCTTGCGGCGGTGCAGCGCATTGAACTCTCTGACGCTTTTCTTGTGGCTCTGCAAATATGCCAGCAATTCATCCCGTTCCTCGTCGGGCACACGGGTTTGAATATCGGCGGGCGTGAGCGATTTAAGCTCATCCATTGTGTAGCCGAGATTTTCCAGCGCGCGCTGGTTGGCAAAAGTGAAATGCAAAGTGCGCGCGTCAAACATCAGTATTTCGTTGCGGCTGGCCGCAATCGTTTTATCCAGCATATCCAAAGCGGCGGCACTGGCTCTTTCTCGCGCCTCGGCAATCTTCAGAGCGCTGACGTCCTCGACCACAGCCAGACAAAACTGTTTCTCATCATCGGCCACCGCCTCAATCGATGCATAGAGCGGCAACTTCAAACCGAGGTTTTTTTTGCAGCCGACCTGATCAAACGACAACTGGCTGGAATATTTTGTATCCGACTCGAACACCCCGTGCAGAAATTCATGAAACAGCGCGCGCTCTTGCAAGTGCACGAAATCGCCCAAATAATGTCCCGTCCAACGGCGGGCATTTGCATCGACCGAACGCGTCGCGGCAAACTTTGCCCCGCATATCCTCCCCTCGCGATCCAGAAAAAAATACCCGTAGCCCGATGCATCCTGAACCTGCCGGCCGGGACGACCGGCTGAAATTTTCCGCTGGAGCTTGTTAAACTCGTCGCTCAGCAACTCGATTTCAATCTGGTTGATACGCAGCTCGTATAACTGCCGCCCGACTTCGTGCTGCTGCGAAGTTTTCTTGATAGCCAGTTCTTTTTTGAGCCGGGCTTCGGCACGCCTGCGCAAATCGCGTGTTCCACCCGGTATTTTCCCCGCTACAAAAGCACTGTTCATATGGCTAGCTCCGCACCGGCTCCTGCGTCATCTCCAGACATTCGTCGCGCCACAGACATTCAATCTGCTTGCACACCCGTGTATAGGCAGACGCGCAACAGTCGATATTTCCTTCTATGCGCTGAAATTTTCTGATCAATGAAATTTTGGCGAACTTGCCGACCTCGACGACCGCTACCTGCTCGGGTAGCGGTATCGTTTTTATTTTCCGGTTATTCATTAAATCTCCTCGGCAATAGGATGTTCAAGGGGCGTGGCAAACAATTTCAGGCACTTCCCAGCACCCCGCCTGCCTGAACTTTAACGAGCAGTTCGAGATACGACTTACGCATGCGCGCGTAGTTATTGCTCAAACTGGAATTGCACGATTCCAAAAGCGCAATACGGCGCTCCAGTCTTTCGGTTCTCTGTCTTACCAATTTATCCATCATGTGACGGTAATGGGAAAGTTCATTTTCCAATGCCTTAAGGCCGGTAATGTCCGTCATCACACCTTGCAAAAATAGCGGGCGGCCATATTTGTCCATCACGACTTCGGCTTTGTCGTGAAACCAGCGCAGCGTATTGCCCGCGGTATTGATGCGGTATTCGCATTGAAATGCGGAGCCTGTTTTATAGCTATGCTCAAGCGCCTGCTTTACCGTTTGACGGTCGGCCTCATGACACATCCGGTGGTGCAACTCGTTATCGCATCCCCATTGCTCTTCCGAAAGCCCGAGTTCGGAAATTTGCCGGCTGATGCTCACCTCATGCCGTCCGCCCTGCAGCGACAACTGGTAAATCACGGAAGGAATACTGTCGGTAATGGTTTGATGTACTCCGGCTGAATGCTTCAGCGTCTTCAGCGCCTGCTGCTCGGCATAGATACGTGAAACCAGAATGGGTAGCAGTTCAAAGTGATGCCCGTTGAAATCCTTTAGCAAATAATCGTGCGCCCCCATCTTCATAGCCTGAATTCCGGTGCGCGCCGCACCGGAATTCAGTATTTCAATCACGGGTACTTTTTGCTTTCCGCTTTTACGGTTAAGACGGTCAAGGAAGAGCAGTCCGTCCATATCGCAAACGTCGTCGCCAAAAATAATCAGATCCACCTTTTCGCGCGCAGCAAGCTGCAAAGCAATCTCGCCGCTCCATGCCTCCAAATATTCGATAGCAACATTCAGGTGCTTCGACAACGACGAACGAATCGCCAACCGTTCCGGCATTTCATTGTCGACCAGTAAAATACGAAATTCCGCCGTATCGCTTAGCCGCGAAACCTGCTCAGTCAAATCACCATCTTCCGCATATTCGGAATTGCTTCCCGGAAAATATTTCTGGTTACCCGTTGCGCCATCAAATAATCGCTGCGTACCGACATCAATGATCGCTTCGGTCGGGGCATTTCCTCCGCGCATAGCGGATGTAGAAAACAATGAATTGCCGAGCATCTTTCCCATGAAAGTCTCCTTAAATCTAATTCGGTTGAGTTGCGAAAATCGCCGCACCTGTTACTCTTGCACCGCGAAAAATTGGACTGTTAAAACTTCCGGCTTTAAAGTGCAGTGCTGCGGATAATGCTCGAACCTTTTCAGCTATGAAATCAGGAATAGCCTATTTTCAGGTCAGGATTAACACTCTCTAACACAGTAAAATCCGAGGTGGCCTAGGGATTTCCTTATACGATATATTTATATATAAATTCATAATGTTAGTTAATAATTTAAACCAAAAAAACTATCACTTAAAGACTATGTATATAGACCGAAACTAGGAAATTCCTTACAAGGACTAGTCCTTTTATAGACCGTCAATATCCTTGCAAACCGATGCACTTTTATCCAATATCCAAACGGTAGAGCTTGGAAATCACGGTTTCTTTGTTAGATTTTGAAATATGGTGGAAACGTAATGTCACGAGTTTTAATTGCTGAAAAGCAAACACTGGTCAGAAAAATGTTGCGTATTCTGTTGGATGCGGATCCCGATTTTGAAGTTGTCGCCGAAGCAACCGAAGGCGCGGAAGTCATTGATAATCTGCAACGATTCGAAATCAACTCACTTATTCTCGACTTATCGATGCCCGGCATTTCCGGGATTGACTTAATTATCAGAGCCAAAGCAATCCGCCCCGATCTGGGCATTCTGGTTCTGAGCATGAATTCGGATACCCAGCTAGTCACACAAGCACTCAAGAACGGTGCCCGCGGATATATTTCAACCATGCATGAACCGGAAGAGTTCGTGAATGCGTTAAAAAAAGTAGCCGGCGGCGGACGCTACATCGATGCATTGATTGCCGAAAGCATTTTGTTACACAGCATTTCCGGGGAAGACGAGCCGATACATAACCGCTTGTCGCAACGCGAACTGGAAATCTACCGGTTACTGGTGTCAGGCCAAAGCGTCAACCAGATTGCTGACCAGCTCATCATCAGCAACAAAACCGTCAGCTCCCACAAGAAAAAGCTTATGGAAAAAATGCACTTCACCAGCATGGCCGATTTAATGCGCTATGCAGTACAGCGCAGCTTGTTTGACAGTCACGAACTCCAGCTGGAGTAATAATTCGTAAGACCTTAGCTGCACTATAATCCGGCAATGCGAACATTCTTCCCTTGCCGTTTTATGAACATAAACCTCGTCTCCCGCGTCACTTTACTTCTCAGCCTCTGCACTCCGGCCTTTGCGGCCGACCTGAGCATCCACGGAAAAATATTTGAAAAAGGCACCAAGCGCGCCCTTTCCGGCGTGCAGGTAGTGGTGCGCGAGAATGAGTCCATCAGCGACATTTCCGACGACAGCGGACATTTCACCCTGACGCTCCCCGACAATGGCACTTACAACCTGATCGCCACGGCCATCGGTGCAGAGACTCCGGCGACGGTCGGCATCACACTCGAAAAAGGCTTGCCGCCGCCCTCGCCCACGATTTATTTGCGCACCTCCACCGTATTGTCCGAAGTCGTAGTATCGGCGGCGCGCAACCCCAACCGCATCAGCAAGTCGGTTCTCACCAGTACGGAAATCAAGCAAGTCGCCGGTTCCAGCGGCGACCCGCTCAATGCCTTGCAAACGCTGCCCGGCGTGGCGACCAAATCGGGCAGCGCGCCCGCCGTGCGCGGCTCCGGCCCCGGCGACAACGCCTATTACGTCGATTCGCTGGTCGTCGGCAAACTGTTCCACTTCGGTGGATTGAGCGTATTCAACGGCGATCTCATCAGCGATTTCAATCTGTACAGCGCCGCGTTTTCGCCGCATTACGGCAATGTCACCGGCGCGGTGCTGGATGTGTCTTTGCGCAACCCGCGCACGGACAGGCTGGGTGCAAAACTGAACGTGAATTTGATCGGTGCGGATTTTTTGGTTGAAGGGCCTGCGACGAACAACCAGTCGTTTTACTTCGCCGCGCGGCGCAGTTATCTCGACTTGATGATCCATCAGGTCAGCCAGAAAGGCGTCACGCTCCAGATACCCAACTACAGCGACTATCAGGGCAAATACCTGTGGGACATCAACGACAGCAACCGGGTGAGCCTGCATGTGAACGGCGCGGCGGACACCATCTCGCTACAGGTGGACGGCAACTCCGACACCGCCAAAACCCAGCCCGTGCTGGCCGGCGACATCGCCATGAGCGACTCCGCCAATATGCAGGCCGTGGTCTGGGACAGCAAACTCTCCGGCGGCGCAAGCAACAAGCTGGCGTTGGAGCGGCTGAGCTCGCAGATGAGCCAAAACGTCGGCAGCGCCGGTAGTGTCCTCGTCACTCAGGACACCAGCCTGCTGCGGGAAAAAATAAACCTGCCTATCGCCGATGACCACGAGCTTTCGTTGAGCACCAACTACGCGCAGACCACCTACAACCTCAATCTGGATTTCAACAACGCGCGCTGCACGCAGTTCAACCCGAACTGCGATCTGACCACCGCCACCCGCGTGCAACTGGTGGATCAGGTCAGCGCCAACGCTTGGGATGTTTCGGCACAAGACCGCAAGCGCATCGTCGAGCATGTCACCCTCGTCACCGGTCTGCGCCACAGCCGCGACAACTATCTCAACAAACCTTACACCGAACCGCGCATCGGCATGGAATGGGAATGGTCGGAACAAACCCTGCTCACCGCAGGCTGGGGCAAGCACCACCAACTGCCCAACGCACAGGAAATCGCCCGCAAAATCGGCAACCCCTATCTGGACTACATCGAAGCCGAACACAGCGTGCTGGGCATCACGCGCACGCTGGATGCCGACTGGTCGTGGAAAGCGGAAACCTACTACAAGAAACTCAATAACCTGATTGTCAGCGACAACGCGCAAAACTACGTAAACGGCGCGAGCGGAAAAGCCTACGGTGTCGAGTTGCTCATCAAGAAAGCGCAGACCGACAAACTCTCCGGCTGGCTCTCGCTGACCCTCGCCAAATCGGAACGGCAAAACGACCTCACCGGAGAATCGTTCCGCTTCCAGTACGACCAGCCCGTCAACACCACACTGGTCAGCACCTACAAAATCTCCGAAGACTGGACACTGAGCGGCAAATGGAACTACCACACCGGCAGCCCCTACACGCCCATCAACGGCACCAAAGGAACCTACGCGGACGGCCGCCCCATCCCCAACTACGGCGGCGTCAACTCGGCCACCCTGCCCGACTACCACCGCCTCGACCTGCGCCTAGATCGCAACTACGTCTTCAACACCTGGAAGCTGAATACCTACTTCGAACTAAACAACGTCTACCAGCGCCAGAATATTTCCGGCTACAACTACGGCCCCAACTACGACAAAAAAGACCCGGTATATCCGTTCGTGATTCCGTTTTCGTTTGGGGTGCAGGGGGAGTTTTAAGCCCCGCAACTCATGGGGTAAGCTCGTTTTATATCCCATCCGTATCCTCGCAATTAATCGGCGCATAGGTCGGGCTTCAGCCCGACAGCCAGCACTCGGACATAAAATATTTGTCGGGTTGAAACCCATACGGCAAAGCTGTCTTCAATTATAAAAACCGACAACACACCGCCATAAAAAGTAAGATAAATCTTACGCAAGATGTCATTTGCATCTACAAAGAATCAGCATTTCCTGACTGTTAAATCCCTCCTCCCCCCCTAATATCCACACGAATTGCAGGACAAAATAATGTGGCTCAAAAAATAAATGTAAGTTCAGGGGAGAAGGTATGTTGAGTCGGCTAGAAATATTCATGGGTAATATCAGCCTGCGTTCGAAAACACTCGGACTGGCGGGGATATTTACGATGTTTATCGTGGCAGTAGGCGTCTTGGGCAGCTATTCGATCATGAAGGTTGCCAAAGATGCCAAGGAGGCAAATCGCGAAGCCTCTTCACGCATGAATACGGTCGTGGATCTTCAGTCCGCCATGCAACGCATGGCTCGCCAATCGGCTGTCATCACTTATTCGGATGCCAATCAGGTACGGGCTGCCGCAATTGCGGCAATTAAAGCCTCCAGCGCTCTGGATGAGCAAATCCACTTGCTTTCGGAAACTTTCCCCGGAGATCAGCGGGTGGAAGATTTTAAAAAACTGATACAGCAAGTGAAGCCCAAGCAGATGGAAGTCATCAAATTGGTGCGTGCAAATTCCAATGTTGAGGCCCAAACCATCGTTAAGGAAATGGACGAAGAGTTTAAGCAGATTGACACATTGGCCGACGAAATTGTCAAAACACAGCGCGAGGCACTGGATACGGAACTGGGCTCAATCGAAACGCATGGTCGACAAACCGTAATGGTATTGGCCGCATTCGTTGTCGCCAGTTTTGTTATCAGCATCATCATGAGTTTGCTCGCTTCATATTTTATCTCCCGTCAGATAGCCAAACTTCAGGTAGCCATGCAGGCGCTTTCGGCGGGAGACCTCACCTTACGAATTAACGCGGCGGGTAAAGACGAGGTGGGAGGCATCATTTCCGCGATGGGCAATACGGTATCCGAGCTACAGATCATCGTCGGAAAAATTCAAAACGGGGCCCAAAGTCTTTCCGTAAATGCCTCGGACGTCACAACATCCGCCAATGACATATTCAATGTTTCCGATCGCTTACACTCGCAGGTCACCGGCATTAAATCCGATAGCCAGACGGCGCTGGATACCACCAACAATGCATGCGTCGAACTGGAAAACGCGGCGAAGATGGCGCAGGGCGTGGTCGATAGCGCGGATGACTCAAGCCGCAATATCAGGGAAGTGACAGCCGCTTTCGCGGGCTTTCAACAGAGCATGGAACTGACGGGACAGGCAACACGCGAACTGGTCACGACCGCGGCAACAATTTCCGAATTCTCCAATACGGTCAAGGAAATCGCCTCGCAGACCAACCTGCTGGCGTTGAATGCGGCAATTGAAGCCGCCAGAGCCGGGGAGCAAGGACGCGGCTTTGCGGTTGTGGCCGATGAGGTGCGCATATTGGCCTCCCGCTCCGATGTGGCGTCCGGCCAAATCTCCGCATTGGTCGACAATATCGCGCAAAAATTTACGCAAACAATCACGCTGCTGGATCAGTCGGTAGCCGAATCGCGCAAAAATCTTGAGCGGCTCAACGGTGTTGCAGATCAGGTCACAAGCAGTCGCGACCAGTCCCAGTTGTTCCGGAAAACCATGCAGGAAATTGTCCGCATGATGAAAGAACAGGAAAAAGCGGTGAGCGGTATCAGCGAGGCGGCCGGAATTCTTTTCGGCATGAGCACGGAAACAACCGGGAAGAGCGAGTTGTTGCATCAATTGTCCGCCAAGCTTAGTGAAGCGGCCAGCGATATGAATCTGGTTGTTTCCAGATTTAAATTGGCCTAAGGGAATGTAATACCGGGGCAGCGCTGACCAGCTGTGTGTGCATTTGATACAGGAATTCAAGGAGGGCAGCATGAATATAAAAACAACAATATCAGTAATCAGTTTGATGGGCGCTTGCGCTACCGGTACGGCGGTGGCAGAAGATCTGCCGGTTTTGAAAGCGGGGCATCCCAGCCTCAAAGAGTGGAGACTTCCGGCAGTACCAACCCCGAAAGATAATGCGCTGAACGCGGCAAGAGTCGATCTCGGTCGCCATCTGTTTTTCGATCCGCGCTTGTCCGGTGACGGCAATATGTCCTGCGCCACCTGCCACAATCCCGCGCTGGGCTGGTCGGATGGATTGCCGACGGCCAAGGGGATAAAAAGCACGGTACTGGGACGCGCTTCGCCGACCATTGTTAACAGCGCTTTCAACACGATCCAGATGTGGGATGGCCGGAAAAAGGATCTGGAAGACCAGGCCACGGGACCGCTGGAAGCCGAGCTGGAAATGCACACCGATACCACACAGCTATACAAATGGATAAGCGGCATTTCCGGCTACCGCGCTTTGTTTGCATCCGCCTATCCCGGTGAAGAAATCAATGCCGCCACCTACGCGAAAGCCATGGCATCATTCGAGCGCACTATCGTGATGAAGGACACCCCTTTCGATAAATGGGTGGCAGGCAACGCGAAAGCGATGACCGCCCAACAAGTGCGCGGCTTCGGAATTTTCCTCGACAGCAAAAAGGGAAATTGCGCCGCATGCCATTCCGCACCGAACTTTACCGACAACGGCTTCCACAATGTGGGACTCGCATCGTGGGGTAACCCCAATCCGGACATGGGACGCAGCGCGCAAAAGCCAATCGCGCGGATGAAGGGTGCCTTCAAAACTCCACAACTGCGCGGCATCACGCTCACCGCGCCCTACTTCCACGACGGCTCGGCCAAGACCCTGACGGATGTTGTCGATCACTATGCAAAGGGCGGCGTTGCAACCTCCAATCTTGATCCCAATATCCATCCGCTGACATTGACGGAACAAGATCGGCAGGACTTGGTCGCGTTCATGAACGCATTAACCGGCACAACACCCGCGATCACGGTTCCCGTGCTGCCGCAATAATTCTTACAGGAGAAAAATATGTTATTCGAGAATATCAAGCTTGGCGCAATCATTTCGGCGGCCATGTTGCTGGCATCGTCCGCAGCAGCAGAGGAAATTACCGTTGCGCAGTTCAACAAAAATTTTGTGGTTAAAGGCGCTCAAGTTGAAACCTTGGCAGTCAAGGCCGGGGACTCGGTTAAATTTCTGAATGAGGATCCCTTCTTCCATAATATTTTTTCGCTTTCCGACCTCAAAACATTTGACCTCGGCTCCTATCCGAAAGGTGAGTCGAAAACCGTGACCTTCGAAAAGCCCGGCGTGGCCGATGTCGAGTGCGCGATTCATCCCGGCATGCACCTTAAGGTGACGGTGAAGTAATGGGTGCCAAGGGCTCCTTATCGGTCTTAATTCCGCTGGCACTACAACTCTGGTTGTCTCCGGTTTTTGCTACGGAGTCAATCCGGGATGTAAGCGATACGAGAAACAAGCCCGCCATCCGTGGCGGGATCGTGTATCACGCGTATTGCACCTTGTGTCATGGCGAGAGCGCGGATGGAAAAGCCAGAGCATCGAAATTGCACGCGGTGCCGGAACTCGATCTGTCAAAGGGGCACGAATACATTGAAAAAATTATTCGCCATGGCGGCAAAGCCGTCGGAAAAAACGAAGCCATGCCGAGCTGGCAGGAAGAGTTGTCGGAAGAGCAAATCAACGATGTGATTGCCTATATTTCCATCGTAAAAAGCCCGGCATCGCGCGGCGAGATCGTTTTTAAGAGCAACTGCGTTCTCTGTCACGGCACAAAAGGAGACGGAAAAGGGCGGGCATCGACGCTATTTAATCCCCCGCCATCTGATTTGACGAAGTCCGACAAGAATGATGAGTACAAGAAAGCGATAATTACCCTCGGCGGACAAGCAATGGGACGCTCCGAAGTGATGCCGCCATGGAATGAACAACTCACCGAGCAGCAGATCAGTGACGCGGTCGCTTATTTGAAAACCATTCTGATTCCGTAAGGCATCGGTCAAATACAAAAATCCCCGTTGGCTTATTGAAAAGGCATATCGGCTATCGCAGCTGCTATGCCTTTTTCATTGCGTGCGTATGCAATGCGCAAACTGCTTAAGGGTACTTTTTTAATCTGCCATTAGCCCAACACTGCCTTGCAATAAGGACACTCCTTCGGCTTGTAGGCGATGCCGAAGCTGATTTCGCTGGGCGTGCCGTCGTCTTTGGTGGGAACGACGACTTTTTCGCACACGGGGCAGCGGTAATATTTTTTCGCGGTGATGACGAACACCATGCCGCTGACGAAGATCAGCAGGTTGGCTAACACGATGTAACGGTTGTTATGCGCGGGCACCGCCCAGGACATCAACAGACATCCGGCAATAATGATCGCAAACATGGGCAACAGGCCGCGCAGTGCGAACACTCTTTTGCGGCGTTGAAATTCCACGACCGAAGGTAAATCAGATTTCATTTTCGAACTCCTTAAAACTGGCGAGTGAGATTAGCATTTTTCTTCGCTAAATATGCAATGTCTTACCCCTTCTAAAAAGCGGGGTAATTTGTTGTGCGGCGCATTCGGCGCTACTCTACGGCTCATGGTTTCCTTCGCCCTCTTCTTTGTATTTGGCGTGTGGCTGTTGCAGCAGCAGGCGGTGCTGCCGGACACTCATCTGGCTTGGTGGCTAATCGCCTTGCTGCCCGCGCTGTGGATACCCGCCACAAACCAATGGCAACGCATCACGCGCACCGTATTTTTTCTCATCGCCGCGCTGGCGGGCGGATTTTTCTATGCGGGCTGGATGGCGCAGCAACGGCTGGCGGACGAGTTGCCCGCCACATGGCAAGGGCGCGACATTGCGCTGACAGGCGTGGTAGCAGAGATGCCGCGCAGGCACGAACGCGGACAAAGTTTTGTGTTCGATGTCGAAAGCGTCGCCACACCCGAAGCGCATGTGCCGCAACACATCCTGCTCTCCACTTACCGCGATGAAAAATCCGCGCCGTTGGAACTGCATGCGGGCGAACGCTGGCAGTTGACGGTGCGCTTGAAGCAACCGCACGGCACCAGCAATCCGTACAACTTCGATTTCGAGGTGTGGGCGTTGGAGCGCAACTTGCGCGCGACGGGCTATGTCCATAACAAAGGCGACAACCGCCGCCTCGACTCGCAAGTGAACGCACCCGCTTACGCCATCGAACGCCTGCGCGAAGCGGTGCGGGCGCATTACCAAAAAATACTCGGCGATGCGCCATACACCGGCGTACTCAGCGCGCTCGCCATCGGCGATCAAGGCAGCATCGCCCCCTCGCAATGGCAAGTCTTCACGCGCACCGGGGTCAATCACCTCATGTCGATTTCGGGGCTGCATATCACCATGCTGGCCGGGCTGGGTTTCGCGCTGACCTATTGGGGATGGCGGCGCAGTGTGCGCCTGACCTTGCGGCTGCCCGCGCGCAAAGCGGCGGCCATCGTCGGTTTATTGGTCGCGCTCGGTTATGCGCTGCTGGCGGGATACGGTGTCCCCGCACAGCGCACGGTTTACATGCTGGCGACGGTCGCCCTCGCGCTGTGGTCATCGCGCAATATCGCACCTTCACAGTTGTTGGCAACAGCCCTCATGGTGGTGTTGCTGCTCGACCCTTGGGCGGTGTTATCGCCGGGCTTCTGGCTGTCGTTCGGTGCGGTGGCGCTGATTTTTTTCATCACGGCCAACCGCCTCGGCATCCGCCATTGGCTGGTCGAATATGGCCGCGTGCAATGGGCGATGAGCATCGGACTGATCCCGCTGCTGCTCGCGCTGTTCCAGCAAATCTCGCTGGTGTCGCCCATCGCCAACGCCTTCGCCATCCCGCTGGTCAGCTTCGTCGTCGTGCCGCTCACGCTGCTCGGCGCACTGCTGCCGTTCGACTGGTTGCTGCACCTCGCGCATCAAACCATGAGCCTGTGCATGATCGCGCTGGAGTGGCTGAACAACTTGCCCGTCGCGGTGTGGACACAACACGCACCTCCGGCATGGAGCATCATCGTCGGCCTATTCGGTGTGTTCTGGATGTTGCTGCCACAAGGCTTCCCCGCGCGCTGGCTGAGCGGGCTGATGCTATTGCCGATGTTTCTCATCGCCCCGGAAGCCCCGCCCCACGGCACATTGCGGCTGTATATTTTCGATGTGGGACAGGGCTTGGCGGTCGCCGCGCAAACTCAGGAACACGCCCTGCTCTACGATGCGGGACCCGATTTCAACGGCGAGGCCGACAGCGGCAACCGCATCTTAGTCCCCGCGCTGCGCGGCTTGGGCATCGCGCAACTGGACGGCCTCGTCATCACCCACGACGACATCGACCACAAAGGCGGCGCGGCCTCCGTGCTGCAAGCGATATCGACCGATTGGGTCTCATCCCCGCTGCCAGCCGATCACGAGCTGCTGCAAACGGTGCGCGATCATCGGCGCTGCGCCGACGGGCAATCATGGGAGTGGAATGGTGTGAAGTTCGACATGCTACATCCCGCGCCGCAGAGCTACGCGCAGGAAAAACTGCGCGACAACGAACGCGGCTGCGTCTTGCGCATCGGCACCGGCAAACACAGCGTGCTGCTCGCCACCGACATCGAAGCCGGAAGCGAGCAGCGCCTGCTGGAAAAATACGCCGACAAACTGCCCTCCACGCTGCTCGTCGTGCCGCACCACGGCAGCAAAACCTCTTCTACTCCCGCCTTCGTGCAAGCGGTGCATCCGCGCTATGCCGTGTTCACCGTGGGCTACCGCAACCGCTTCCACCATCCTAACCCGGAGGTATATGCGCGTTATCAGGCAGCAGGAATTGAATTACTTCGCTCGGACGAAGACGGCGCGATTGTGGTTGAAATGAATGCGGAGAAATTGACCGTGGAGCGCTATCGCAAAAGCCATGCGCGGTATTGGCAGCAGCAACCGTAGGGTGCATTTCATGCACCCTACCCATTCGCCTACAGCGCCGCGATCTGCACCTGTGTCAGCACGCCATTGTAGATGCGGAACTCGTCGATCAAGCCGTTGAAGTACGGGTCTGCCGCATACTGTGAGCGCCCCAGCCAATTCTGGGTTGTGCCGCTCATACGGAACGGTGCGGCGGTCATTGCGATGTTGCTGCCGACAGCGATACCGTTCACATACAAAGCGCCCGTTGCGCCTGACAGCGTTACCGCAACATGCGTCCACACGCCGACGGGCAAGGCCGCCGTGCCGACGATGGCCTGCTCGCCCACACCGCTGTTGGTGGTGATCGCGAAGCGCACGACACCTGCACTGCCTTTCGGCGACAGGAACATGTAGCGCCCGATGCCCTCGCCCAAATCGAAAATGCGTTGCCAGTTGCCGCCGCCGTTCCAGAACACCCAGGCCGCGATGGTGCAATCGGCGACATCGCTCAACAGGTTATTCGGCAAGCTGACGTAAGAAGTCGTACCGTTCAACGATGCGGCGCTGCCGGTCAGATGCCCCGCGCCCCATGCCGCATTGACCAGCGTGCCCGCGCGGCCATTGCCGCTGGCATCCGCCGCAGCCGTGCCGCTGCCCGCATCAAAATTCAGATGAGTGTGCAGTTGCACGGCAGTGATCGCACGGGCTTCGTTCGACTGCGCAGTTTCGATGCCTGCCACCAATGCCGTCACCACGTAGAAATAGGTTCCCGCTATGGCGGTCGTGTCGGTATAGGTCAGCGGATCGGTGATGTTGCTGGCAAGCAGGGTGTATGCCCCGCCCGCGACCGTTCCGCGCTTGACGTTGTAGCTGGTGGCATTGGCCGTGCCCCACCATGACAGGACAACGCTGCCGCCCGTCACGTAAGCGGTCAGCCCGCTCGGCACGGCACCGGTGGCAATCGGGTCGCGCGTACAGGTCAGCGTGGTGTAGCCCAATTGGTCGTAGCCGCCACTGTTCGGGCCGTAGTTGCCGCCACCGCCTTCGGGCAAAGTCAGCGCCATGTACTTCTGTGTATAAGGCGCGGCCAGCCCTTTGCGGTTGACGTAGTGGTGATAGATCAACGCCCAACCCGCGCGCAGCGTTCCCTGTCCGCCGGTCGCGAACACGGTATTGGCCGTGCTGCCGTTGGTGTAAGGCGCGAACGGCACAGCGAAATAGGTCGTGCCGGTTTGAATCAGGTTGCCCTTGGAAACATATTCGGCGGCGGCCAGCACACGATTGTTGTCGTAGCCATACAAATCGACGCCCTGATTCCACGCCATTTCGCAGATGGTGGTAAGCAGCATTACGCTGAGCGTGTTGTGCCCTTGATCGCGCCCTGCCTCCTGCGTTTGCCCGAGGTAGCCGGGATGAATGTAGTTCACCGTATTGAACACGCCGCCATTGCCGAGGCCGGTTTTGAAATAGTTAATGCCCGCATCGAACGCGGTACGGTTGTCGCACAGCACGGCAATCGCCAAGATGGATGCCAAGCCGCACAAATCCCAATTCGAATAAACCAGCAAGCTCGACGGCGTGGTCAGCATGCCGCTGTTCATCGAATAGACCACGTTGGTCATCATGGTCTGGAAACGCAAGAAATCCGCCGCCGCCCAGCCGGAATAATTGCGCAGAATCTCGCCCGCATTGGCGAACTGGTAACCCTGCAAGCCCGCCGCCAGAAAGCCGTCGTAATAACCGTTGCTCCAACTGATCTTGGTCAATGTGGATGACCACGCGTTCATGATCTTCACCGCCTTGTCGGCGTAAGCCGTGTCGCCCGACACTTTCCAGCGCAAGGCACAGGCATAGGCGGCGGCGACATCGTTGAACAGGAGCGCGGAATTGTCCGCGCCGTTCAGCGGATCATTGCGGTACACCACCGCCTGCGGGCGAGCCGTGTAGCCCAAACTCGCATGGCTGTTCGCAATCAAGATGTTCCAGCTATCAACCCAAGGTGTCGCATTCGCCGCGACTTTTGCAGCCATACGGTCGAAGTCCGCCTGCGTATGCAGCAAGCCGGGATGCACAAAAGTAGAGGATGCCGGTGTCCCAATCGGAATGATGGGCGTTCCCGTATTCGGCGCTGCGGCAACAGTTGCCACCGGGTCATCCTTCTTCCCGCAGGCAGACAACGCCAATGCCGCCAGCGAGATCATAAAGGTGCGGCGCGACATTTCGTCGGCGGAGAAAAAATCGAGTACTGGCGAGGATGCTTCGGGCTGAGAATCGGTGCGGATAATCTGTGTGCGGGCCTTGTCGAATAGGGGATTCAATTGCGGACCTTTTTTGTATGCGGGGCGCGCACTATGTCAAAAAAAATCCCCGCTGACAGTCAGACGATCCTTATTTTTTTGTCGGATTTTATTCGGGGGTAGGATTAATCTCACCCCAGCCAAAGCGGGCCCTTTACTCTACCGCCTAGCTCCCCCCGAACAACTCCGGCAACAACTCGAATGCCTCTTTCGGTATCGGCTTGCTGTACAAGTATCCCTGCGCAATATGGCAACCGTGCGACCGCAGAAAACTCGCCTGCGCCTCTGTCTCCACGCCCTCGGCCACCACTTCTTGATTAAGCGAACGGGCAATGGAAAGTATCGCTCTCACCAATTCCGCATGGTGCCCGCCTTCGGTCACGCGACTGGTGAATGAGCGGTCGATTTTCAGCGTATCAATGGGGAAGCGGGATAGGTAGCTCAGCGATGAATAGCCCGTACCGAAATCGTCGATAGCAATGCTGACATTAATTTCGCGTAAAGCCGCCAGCGCTTCCAGCACGGCCCCGTCTTCGTCCAGCAGCAGGCTTTCGGTGATTTCCAGTTCGATCCATTGCGGCTGGCAGCCGGTCTCGGCCAGTACCTTGCGCACACTCTTTACCAGATTGCCGGGCTGGAATTGCCGGGCCGATAAGTTGATCGCCACTTTGTGCAAGAGTTTGCCGGGAGCGTTCCACTCGCAAGCAGTACGGCAACCGTTGCGCAATACCCATTCGCCGATTTCCACGATGAGACCGCAATCTTCGGCAATGGGGATAAATTTGTCCGGCGGCACCATGCCGTGCTGCGGATGGTTCCAGCGCAGCAATGCTTCGGAACCGACCAGCGCGCCGTCGGCAAAGCGCACCTTGGGCTGGTAATACAGTTCCAGTTCGCCGCGTGCAAAACCGTGCCGCAAGTCGGACTCCAGCATCAGTCTTTCGCTGGCACTTTCCATCAAGTCAGCCGAGAAGAATCGGAAGGTGTTGCGTCCGGCGCGCTTGGCCAGATACATGGCCGAATCGGCCTGTCGCAACAAATCCTCGGCCTTTTCGCCATCCGACGGATACATGGCAATGCCGATGCTGCAACTGACGAATACCTCATTGCCTTCGAGCACAAACGGTTGGTTGAATGACGCCAGTATCTTGCTGGCCACCCGGCCCAGATCGTCGCCCGAGCGCACCTCCGGCAGCAGGATGGCGAACTCGTCGCCGCCCAGCCGCGACACAGTATCGTAGCCCCGCAAACAATACGCCAGACGCGCAGCCGCATCGCACAACAGCGCATCGCCCGCCTGATGCCCCAGCATATCGTTCACCGCTTTAAACCGATCCAGATCGAGCAGCATCACTCCGGCCATCTGGCCGCGCCACGCGGCATCCGCCAGCATCTGGTTCAGGCGGTCGTTAAACAGCGAACGGTTAGGCAACGAAGTCAGCGTATCGTAAAACGCCATCTGGTGAATACGTTTGCGGTGCGCGTTCAACTCGGTAATGTCTCGTCCTATCCCGAGCACACTTACCACCTTGCCCGCTGCATCGCGCTCCGCCGTCAGCCGCACATGGCTGCAAATTTCGCGACCATCCTGATCCTGCCAGTGCAATTCAAGCTCGTCATTCTTACCGGAGGCAAACACCGCTTTGATCTTGGCTTCATACATATCCGAATTCAGCCCGCCCGGAAACTCGGTGGGTGTTTTACCCAGCAAGGCGGCGGAACCACCATCGACTTGCGCGGAAAATGCCGGATTAACGAAAGTGCGGCAACAATCGCGGTCGTAGCGGGCAATGGTGTCCGGCGTATTCTCAACCAGCGTGCGCGCTTCCCGCTCGCTGGCGGCAAGCGCCGCTTCCATGCGTTTGCGTCCGGTAATGTCGCGCGCCAACGACAGCGCCCGTGTCTTGCCACCAAAATTGACCTGCGTGATGCTGACCTCAACCGGAAAGATGCGACCACTCTTGGTCTTGTGGCAACTCTCAAACGTATATGCGCCGTGCTCTTCCAGTGCCCGCATGATCTTCGCGCCCATTTCGGGCGAGGAATTGGGATCAATCTCCGAGACATGCATGCCAATGATTTCGTCCTCGCTGTATTCCAGCAAGCGGCAGGTGGATTCATTGGCGTAAACAATGCGTTTGTCTTCAAGCAGGAAAGCCGGATCGGCTTGTCCCAACGCGTGGGTAAGCAAAGCCAGCCGCTCCTCGGACTGCATGCGCTCGGTAATGTCGCGACCGAGAGTCAGCACCCCGATGACGTTGCCTTGCCCGTCGCGTTCCGGCGCCATGCGTATATGATGCTGACGCACCCCTCTGCCGCGATCAGGCAACACCCGGTAGTGGTCAACCAGCTCCCCGCTGGCCAGCACCCGTTTCAGGCAAGCCTCATAGTCGGCAAAACTTCCGTCCGGATTAGACTCCGCTGGTGTTTTACCGAACCGTTCCGCTGCAGAAACGCCCAGTGTCCTCAACGCATTCTGGTTCAGGTAAACAATGCGGCACTGGCTATCGTAGCGAATGATATTGTCCGGCGCATTTTCCGCCAGCGTACGGAATTCCAGCTCGCGCGCGGCCAGTTTTTGCTCGTACTCTTCGCGCTCGGCAATATCGTGCAGAAGCTGCTCTTCCAGACGTTTGCGTTCAATGATTTCCGCTTCCAGCTTGCGGTTTTTTTCTCCCAGCGTCTGTTGCAGCGCGCGCAACTTCAGGTGAGTACCGATCCGCACCCGCACCTCGTCAATCTGCAAAGGCTTGGTGATGTAATCCACCGCACCGGCCTCAAACCCTTTGACCTTATCCTGAATACCGCCCAGCGAAGTCATAAAGATCACCGGAATATCGGCAGTCTGCGGCTGTTCCTTCAAGCGGCGGCACAGCTCAAAACCATCCATACCCGGCATCATCACATCGAGCAGAATCAAATCGGGATTAGTAATAGCAACCCGTTTCAAAGCCTCTTGGCCATCCACCGCCACCAGCACGTCATACCCCCGCGCCTCAAGATTCCCGACGACCACCCCGAGGTTAAACGGCGAATCGTCCACCAGCAGAATCGTGGGCTGTTGCCCTTCTGTTTCTGCGGCATCCCTGTTTTCAATTTTCATCTGTCACTCCCCTGTGCAGAATTTTTTGCAAGTAAGAAATACCTCCAATTTTTCCCCGGACTCATTCCCGTGTTTCCCGATACTCCGCGATCAGCTCAACCAAAGCCTTGGTCTGAAAACTTCCCGCCAGCAATCTCAGTTGCTCGGCAAATGGTAGATAGCGCCCGTCGGAGTCGGCCAACCGCTCGGCGTGTTTAATCACATCGCGCATGCTTCCGCGCACGGCATGCCCGTACAAAATATCCAGCTCTTGCCGTGACGGCAGCAACAGCAGCGGAGTTACCTCCGCCACGCGCGTAACGGCCAGCCCGGAGAGCGCCGCCGCATCGACCTGCGCCGTTTCAGACTGCACGCCAGCCATGTCGATTTCAAAAGTGAATGTGCTGCCCGCACCGGGTTGGCTTTGTACTTTGATGTCGCCCCCCATGAGTCGCACCAGCTTGCGGCTGATCGCCAAACCCAGACCGTTGCCTCCGGCGCGGCGGTTGCTTTCGGCGACTTGCTCGAAAGGCTGGAAGATCGTTTCAAGTTGGTCTGCGGCGATGCCGATGCCGCTGTCCTGCACCGCAAAACACAGGCGCGCGGAGGCGGTGCAGTTGATCCGCAAAATTACCTGTCCGCGGTCGGTAAATTTCACCGCGTTCGCCAGCAGGTTGAGCAAGGCCTGACGCAAACGCTGGGCATCGCCTCTCACCACCGCAGGCAAACCGACCGCAGCCTCGCAAATGAAAGCCAGATTTTTTTGCTCCGCCCGCACGCGGATCATGCCGATGATCGAGCTCAGGAAAGCATCCAGTTCGATGTCGCCGTGAATGAGTTCAAATTTATCCGCCTCGATGGCGGCATGATCGAGTATGCCGTTGATGAGTGACAACAGATGTTCGCCGCTATGCCGGATAATTTGCAGCCCGGCAACTTGTTTCTCGCCGAGCGATTCGCCTTGCAGCAGGTTCTGCGTGTAGCCGAGGATGCCGTTCAGCGGCGTGCGCAGTTCGTGGCTCATCTGCGCCATGAACGCGCTGCGCAACTGCGCCAGACGCTGAGCTTCCGCCAGTGCCGCATCCCGCGCCGTCTCCATCGCATGGCGCTGGCTGATATCGCGCACCGAAGCACATACGGCGCGGCGCATCCCCTCCACCTCGGGCAGCCGCGCCAAGCTCACGTCGACCGGAAACTCCGAGCCGTCTTTGTGGCAGCCGAATACCGTTCGGGTGTTCATCGCCTTGGGATACGCGTCATCTCCGTCCATATATGCGGCACGCATGCCTTCATGCTGTTGCCGCAAAGCATGCGGAAGCAAGATTTCGATAGAGCGCCCCTGCAACTCGCCACGGGCATAGCCGAACATCGCTTCCAAGCGCTGGTTGACTAGCATGATGATTCCACGTTCGTCGACCACCAGCATGCCGTCAGGCGCGGAATGAAGAATGCTGCGGTACCAGACTTCGGTCTGCTTGATTTGCTCCTGCGACGCTTCCAGCTCCGTCGCATGTTCTTCCAGACTGCGCGCATTTTCTTCGAGGCGTCCGTTAAGTACGACGATGTGCTCAAACTTGTCGCGCAACTCCTCTTCGGCATGTTTGCGCGCTGTGATGTTGTAGGTAAACACGGTCAGCCCGACGACTTCGCCCGCATCGCTGCGGATCGGCGAGCCGTAGTTTTCATAATATTCACTGATCGGGAGGCCATCCTGCATCAGATCCTCCCGCGACTCGACAGTGAGGCTATTACCAGCCAGCACATGATCGAACCCCTGCCGGCAAAATTCCCTGAACTCTTCGCGGTCAAGGGTATCGAGCATGCTCATGCCGACGGCAATGTCCACACCCCTCAGCCTTTTAGTATTGTTGCGGTGATTGGCATTGAAGGAGAGGTAACGATAGTTGCGGTCGAGCGCAAAGACGCTCACGTTGGACGCGCTCTCCAGCACGGATTGCAGCAAGTTGCTGTTGTCGCGGTAACGAGCTTTACTTTCTTTCAGCGCATCTTCCATGCGCTTGCGTTCTGTGAAGTCGTACCAGATCGCCAGCACCCCGCAAATCTTTCCTTTCGAACAATACTCGGGAACAAAACGGACTTCGTAATGCTCTTGCTGCTCCGGCGGCAGCGCATCCAGCACGAACCCCAGTTCGCGCGGCGCACCTTCATCCAGCACCTCTTCCATCCGTCCCCGGTAATAGTCAATCATCCCCGGCGTGGCGGGAACTGTGGGGCCACCGGGAATATTACCCAACAACTCGGCAGCACTACCGTGCAGCATTTTTTCTGCGGCATGGTTGAGGTAGCGGCGGCGGCATTCGGTGTCGTAACGGATTACCGCAACGGGCAAATTCTCCGCCAGCGTGCGAAACTCTTCTTCGCTGCGGCGCAGCGCCTGCTCCATGTGCTTGCGTTCGGTAATGTCGACGGCCAGTGTCATCGTCTGCGGCGGGTTGCTGTCCGGGATCAGGCTGACATACAACTGGTACTCGCGCCGCGAACCGTCTTTGGCGAGCAGCCCGATCTCGTAAGAATCAGGCACGGCTTCGCCCACCAAACGCCGCCGGTACATTTCGACGATGCGCGGACGATCATCGGGATGGATTACGTCGATAAAATAAGGCACCGCATCAAAATCGCCGGTTGCATAGCCGAGCAAACCGCCGATATGGCTGTCGTTGTGGTAGATGATCTTGCCGCCATCAACCACTAGTTGCCACATGCCGACTTCGCGCAAACTATCCAGCAACAACTTCTGGAACCCGGCCGTGCGCTGCAACTCGGCCTCCATGCGCTTGCGTTCGGTGATGTCGCGCACCAGCGACAGCGTCAGCATCCGCCCCTGATACTCGAACATCGAGGACTGGATTTCCACCGGAAAGCTGCTGCCATCGCGCCGCCTGTGGCGGGACTCTACGGTAAAGGACGATCCATCCTGTATCGCTGCTTCAACGGCCAGCCCTTCTTCATGCGTAAAGTAGGGATCAATATCCTGCAAGGAAAGCACGAGCAATTCATCGCGGCTATACCCGAGGGCACGGCAGGCGGCTTCGTTTACATAAAGGAAGTGCAGGCCCTTCTCATCCATGAGATAGGCGGCTTCGTGTGCCTGATCGAGCGCGAACTCTTTCAGTTCGAGCTCTTCTTCGGTGCGCTTCAGCCCGGAGATGTCGCGGCCGATCGCCAACACCCCGCTCATTTCACCGTTTTTATCCAGCTCGGGAACAAAGCGAAAATGAAGGTAACGTTTCCCGTCGCCGGGATTCTGCAAAGTGATGAGATGATCCGCACTGCGTCCGGTTTCGATAACCTGTTTCAGCGCCTCTTCGTATTCATCGAACTTACCGTCGGTAAAAATCTCGGAAAGTGTTTTGCCAATCAGGTATCCGGCGGGCATCCCCAGTTCGGCGTTGAAATTATTATTGAGATAACGGATGCGGCAATCAGAGTCATAACGGACGATGCAGTCTGGGGAATTCTCGGAAAGCGCGCGGTACTCGCGCTCGCTCTTGCGCAGCACTTCTTCCATATACTTGCGCGAGGTGATATCGCGGCCGATAGACAGCACGCTCTCGACGCTGCCGTCCGCAGCGAACTCGGGCACATGGAGATGCTGCAAATGCAAAGTGCTGCCGTCCGGGGCGGCAATCTGCAGGGTAATTTCCTCCTGCCGCCCTGTCTCCAGCACACGCCGGATACTTTGCAGCACCCTCGCCTTTTCACCGGAGCCTACCCATTCGGCCTCGGCGGGGGTCTTGCCGATCATGTCGGAGGCCGGAATGCCGCCAAGCCACTCCACCGTTTTGTTGACATACACACGGCGGCAATCACGGTCATAACGCAAAATCGGGTCGGGTGCATTTTCAACCAAGGTGCGGAATTCGCGCTCGCGTTTGGCAAGCGCCACTTCGGTCTGTTTACGCGAGGTGATGTCCCGCGCAATAACGGCGATGCGGCTCACCCGGCCGGTCTCGTCGCGCAGCGGAATTTTGCTGATGCTGAAATAACGCTTGCCGGAGGCATGCTCCACCATCTCTTCACAATGCAGCGGAGTACCGCTCGCAATGCACTCACGGTCGTAAGCTTCGAGACGTTCGCCCAATGCCGCCGGAAACAAATCGAGTTTGCGTTTGCCGCGCACCTGCTCATCGCTCGTACCGCAGAGCCGCTCCATCGCGGGGTTAATCGAAGCCACGGTCAGACTGCCGTCCCTTCCTACATCCGTAAAAATGATGCAGTCTTCAAAATTGGCAAACAGCTCGGCGTTGCGCCTGTCGCTTTCGCGCTGCGCGGCCAGCAATTGGCTATTTTTTTCGGCGGTCAGGAACAAACTGCGGATCATTTGATGCGTCCGCTGCGAAAACAGCAGCATCAGCCCCAGATAAGCCAGCGTTATCGCGCCCATAAAGAACACCAGCTTTTCGCCGTAGAACAGCATCCACAGCGTTCCCGGCAAAATCGCGGGCAGCAAAAAGGCCTCCGCCGCAAACGGCACGGCGGCCAGCGTCACACTGGCGAATGCGGCAACGCCCGCAAGCACAAACATCACCAGGATGACCGACATTTCAAGCGGCGATGAAGCGACGGCAAAGACAGAAAAGCCCCAGCATGCCCCCACGACTGCCGCCCAAACCACCAGCGCAGCCCGCCACTGGAATTCCCCTACAACGCGTTTTTTTTGCGAAGCAAGATAGCTGCGCGAATAAAAAAAGTGCAACGCCATCGCCGCCCATAGCACAGCGAACAACCCCACCAGCAAAGACTGCCGCTCCACAACTTGCCACAGCGTGGCAACCAATCCCCCGGATGCCAGCAACGAGGACCAGAATAAAAAGGGATAACGCTGACAAACCAGTTCGTGCTGTTTGCCGGCAAGCAATTTATTTTTATCCTGCATGGCGATTCCATTCATCCTTTGTTGCCGTCACAAGCCCGCGACCGACAAACCGAAGTTCAGCGCACCGCTCACAAAATACGCGCAACACCACCACACCGCATCACGCCATGCAGAGGCCTTATCGCTGCGGCTCACCCAGCGGTTCAACAGGTATGAGCCGTACAACACCAATGCCGACAGCAAGGGCAAAATCAAAAAATATATAACCATTGCTCCCCCCCAACACACAGGCGACTACAGCCCCCAAAAAATGCCCAGCACAAATTATTCATGGTTGCGACTGCGTTCATTTTTTCTCCTCGGGATTGCCCCCTTCCCCCGCTGGCGGGAGAAGGCGTAAGTTCTTTAAAACTTCACAAACTCCGATTCATCGTGCGATACGCGGGCAGCCAATTTGGTTGCGCCGCTCTTGGCTGGTTTGGCTACAGGCTTGCTTGCAGCCGGATGAAATGCTTGA
>FZPW01000035.1_pt1 | contig 46418 bp, 37 predicted proteins | sample 1534771 | NCBI WGS metagenome assembly FZPW01 (sample SAMEA104161894, study PRJEB21768) | metagenome | biome: subterrestrial habitat; feature: phreatic zone; material: underground water | place: France | collected 2016-06-01 | depth 60 m | reverse complement strand
TTTTTTTTTAATGATACGGCGACCACCGAGATCTACACTCTTTCCCTACACGACGCTCTTCCGATCTCCAGCAGGAAGAATCTTTTTCGCATCCACAAACTTTCGGCGTAAATGCGCCATGCATGCAACACGAATGGCATTAAATACGCTGTTGTATCCGGCATAGCCATCAACATGCAGATATCCATTGAAACTATCCAAAAAGTCTCTTGGGTGTTGGCCGGCGCGTGTCATCTGATAGTCGAATATCACAACTTGATACTCTGCACATGCCGCACTGCGATAGAGCCACATATATGATTTGCTTTGCGGCTTACGGCCTTCTTCTTTTAAGACTTGGAGTGTAGTTTCATCAGCATGGACTATTTTCTGTTGCTGCAATGCATCTTGAAGCAACAGCATGAGAGGTGTTAGCTGATCGGCACATGTGATCATTAGATTAGCCATCGTGGTGCGATTGAATGGCAAACCTGATTGCTTGAACATGGCTTCCTGCCGGTAGAACGGCAAGCCCAGTTGGTATTTATTGCATGCTAGATGCGCAAGAAACTCAGGACTCGCATAGCTGCTGCCAGGCACCATCGATTTTGACATAGGAGTTGGAACAATATTGCCGCACTTCTTGCAGGAATATTTTTTCCGGACGTGTTGCCTTACACGATATTGCGCTGGAATGACGGTAATTTGTTCGGTGATATCTTCGCCCAGCTCTCGCAATTTATTTCCGCAATGCTCACATTTACACTCAGCATCGCTTAATGCATGAACAATCTGCTCCCGTGGCAGATGCTGAGGAAGCGGTTTTCGACCCGCGTTACTCAGTAGCCGTAGTTTGGGCTTCTTTTCTTTGCCTAGAGGCGGCTCAGTGGTAACAGTAGGTTCTTCCGCAACTGGTGCGGGCTGCTGCTCTGTGCTAGTTCCGAATTGCTGCTGTCGAGCCAATGCCAGCTGCTCTTGAAGTATTAGGTTTTCCTGCTCAAGCGCGCGTTTCTGGATAACCTCCTGATTCAGACTCAATGCCGCATGAACAAACTCAGGAAAATATGGGCCCTTGATATGCATTTCGAAGATTGTTGAAAACCGAAAGCCATCTGAAATATTGCGAACTACAATTTGACCATCCTTGGGGCCAACTTCAATCCGATAACCATCTGGCTCATCAGTAATAAACTCATCCGAAAACGCCGCAGAATCTTCCGCGGAGATTTGATAATAACTGCCAGATGCATTGCTCTGAAGTTTCATCGTGAAATCAGATTAGGGCTTCCAGTCCCTTGCGATCCAAAATATTGAGAAGCTTGAGCGATGGGCCGCTGGGGTGTTTATCGCCAACTTCCCATTTGCGTACAGTAGACAAGCTCGTATTGAGCATAGAGGCCAATACGGCTTGGCTGATGCGATAGCGGTCACGCAATCCTTTGATCTTGTCGCTGTCGTATGGAGGGACTGGTTCTAGGCAGAGTGCATCGTATTTCTGCATCTTATGCATATCGATGAAACCAAGCTCTTGAAGGTCGGTAGCTGTTTCATGCACGGACTGGAGAATCCGGCTTTTAGGGGGGCGTTTAGTGGTCATGGCAAATCTCCAATAATTTTCCGTGGGCTACTGCCGCATCTAACTGGGGCGTTCCCAAGGAGAGTAGGTCGGAAGCAATGTCCTGCAATGCTTCAAGTTCATTATCGCTGATATTGGCGCGGACGTTTTTCTCAAAACCGAACACAAAGAACCAGCGGTGTTTGTAATTAGTAGCAACGAGTGTTCTAGCGCCACTGCTTTTGCCGCGCCCTGCGATGGCAACCCGCTTTTTTACTACGCCGCCACCTAAGTGGGCATCAATGAGCCCCTGTTCCATTTCCTTAACGGCAGCGCAGAGTTGTGAGTCAGTCAATTCAGACTTACGCAGCCAGCGAGCAAAGCTAATAGTTTTGAATACCCGTTTCATAAAACGCACTATGCCACTAGGTGGCATAGTGCGCAAGTAATACTTATTCGGATTGTTAAATAGCGATTTTAGCCAAGACCGGGGGGTGAGCTTGCTTCTGTTCAATGGATAGGCCTTCCAAGAGCCAAACCAATTGGCGACGCGTGATGCTCATCGTGCCATCTCGTGAATCCGGCCAACGAAAATGGCCTTTCTCGAGTCGTTTATAGAAGAGCCAGAACCCATTCCGATCCCAGTACAGTATCTTGAGTTTGTTTTGCTCTTTGTTGCAGAAGACAAACAGGTGCTGTGACATCGGATCTTGCTTGAGTACATAGCTGGCAATTGCAGCAAGGCCATCAATCGATTTGCGCATATCTGTCGCACCAGGGGCGAGCCAGACTTGTTGGGCAACAATATCGAACATGCTCAGACCTCAACCAATACGGATAGCAAGCGTTTAAGCGCAGCGCTATCGAAATTATGATCAACCAAAACTTTAAACTTGTCGCTGACCAGCAGGCTAAAGCAGGAGGTGGGCGATGCGCAATTGGGCGCAACAGGAATCTTGATGTCCACTTGAGTAAGACGGGCTGCATCATCAGTATCCCGTGTAAATTTTATAGGCACTAACGGTGTGCTCGGATTTGACGAGACTACTATCGAGTTTGTTCGCCTAGGCAATCCGGGGAGATGCTCGCGCAGCCGACGTTTCCAGTTAGAAAAAGTTTTGGGATGCAGGTTGTTCGTCTGGCAATAGGCATCTTGTGTCATGCCACTGCTTTGCCATGTTTTTATGTGCTCAAGCCACAGTTTTTCGCGAACATCCAATTCCATCCCGCAACCTCCAATAAGTTGCACGGGATGATGCCTAATTGAATTGGATTACAGAAGACGTGTAGAAATTGGCGCTTACATCTCTTCCGGCGCACCAAAAATTAAGGCCTGCAGCAATGCAGGCCTTTTCATTTGTACTATTCGAACAGTTTGTACTATTGATCATCCATTCTCCCCCGTCATTTCACTCCTTCCTTGGGAATTGAAAGTGGCTCCACGATTTCGGCCTTACGTCGATAAATCCGCTCGGTTGTTCTTACGCCTGTGTGACTCAACACATATGCTGCGTCGTAATTTTTGCTCGCGCCTAGTCTTGCTTATAACCTGCCAGCTTGCTGGCTTAGTGGATTGGCTAGTAGCTTCACCAGAAATTTGAATTTTTAGAAGCGCTCTAAAATTGCGGATTTGAAACGTCAGACGGGAAAAGTCGCTTCGAGCACCAAGCCGTGTTGCAGGCCGCTGAACATCTGCATCTCGCCGCCAAAGGCCAGCACCCGCTCCTGTATGCCAAAAAGACTTAGCGATTTGTCTTCGATGAAATCGCTGGTACAAGTTTCGCCATTGTGCCGAATGGTCAAACAATGCCCTTCCCGGTTGCTTGTCCATGTAACGACCACACGCGACACACCGGTATGCCGTGCGATATTTTCCAGTGACTCCTGTACGACTCGGAATACCAGCGTGGTGAGCTCTTCACTAACCGGCGTGCCGTCCTCGTTGATTTCAAGTTCGCAGACCATATCGGGATGCCGGTTAAACTCGACGACCACCCATTCGAGCGAGGCGGCTACTCCGTGCAGCAATACAGTCGGCCGCAAATCGGAAACGATGTCGCGTATCGTTTGGATGGACTTGTCGATCAGACCGACAATGGCCCGGTTATCTTCGTTCAGCGTTGGATTGTCTTTGGGCATCTGACTGCGTATGCCGTACATGCGCATCTTGATACCCGCAAGTAACTGGCCCAACTCCTCGTGCATTTCCCAGGAAATTCGCTTGCGCTCTTCTTCACGCAAAGCTTCCCGGCTCAACACGAGTTCGCGTAGTTTTTCCTGCATATTTTTCAGTTGCGATTCGGTTTCCTTCAGGGCGGTAATATCCTGCACTGTTCCGTGCGAACGCAACGGCGTGCCGTCTTCCGCATAGTATGTCTCGCAACATTCGCGCACATGCTTGATACGCCCGTCGGCGAACCGCAAGCGGTGATCTATGCTGTACGGTGTACGATCCTCCAGCGACTTCGTGTATGCGGCATTTACAGCCTCCCTGTCATCGGGGTGTATGGCATTCAGAAATGCCTCATACGACGCGCCGAAGCGTGCGGCATCAATCTCAAAAATGCGAAAAATCTCGTCCGACCAAATCAGCCCGCCGCCGGTCAAATCCAGCTCCCAGCTCCCCATCTGTCCAATGCGTTGCGCCTCGGACAAATTTTCCTGACTCCGCCGCAAAACTGTTTCCATTTTTTTGCGTTCCGTCACGTTATGCATGAAGCCGTGCCACACGATGCTACCGTCGGCCTCTGCCACCGGCATCGCGCGCGATTCGATCCACAACTCCCCCTTGCCGGGATGGCTCGCCCGGAACTCGACAGATAACGGGGATAAATCAACCGCGGAGCGCGCCGTTTCGGCAAAGAAAATTTGCAGGTCATCCCGGTGAATCAGCAAACTCAACGGCGCGATGTTGGGCGCGACATCTTCCGGCCGCAAGCCGAATAATTCGTTAATACCCGCACTGGCAAACGGCATCGTGTTACTGCCATCCGCACCGTGCCGGTAGCTATAGAAAAATCCGGGGGCACTTCCGGCAAAGCCGGACAGTTGCTCTTTCAGCTTGCCGCGTTCCAACAATTCCTGTTCGTACAACTTTCGTGCGGTGATATCCCTCGCAAAACACAGGATGTGACTGATACCGCCATCGTCCGCCATCGGCACCAGACCGATGTCGAAAACTCCCGGAGCAGTTTCCGGAATAAAACTGAATGCACTTTCATATTTGACCGGTAAACCCGATGCGACCGCGCGCGCGAGATGTGACGACAACTCCCGTAATATGCGCCCCAACTCCGGGTTGGCCGCACGTCTGGCAATTTCGTCGAAATGAAGTCCCTCAAAGCCGACTCCATCCCGATCGAATATTTGTATTGCCACAGGATTAAGACTCTCGAAGTGAAATGCCCCTCTGCTTTCCACTGCGACAATAAAAATGGCGTCCGACGCATTATCAAAAAGCTCTTTGGAACGCCGCCCCGCTTTCAGAACTGAATGCTCGGTCTCGGCTCGCAACAATTGCTGTGCAAGGCTTTTCTTTCCTCGCCAGAGATAGACCGAAAAACCGCTCAGGAGAACAATTGCGATGAAATAAATTTGCATGAAGACAGCATCACCCGTATTAGTCGTGCCGAAAAGGAAGGCATCAAAAACGGGCGCCACTGTGACAGCTTCACGCTGATTTCACTATCAGGAAAATACTATTTTTTTGTAGGAATGCGGGAAGGGGGTAGGGATTTCCTGACATGGTACTATTCGACCAGATTGTGATCCGCCGCATATCGCACCAGCTCCGCATTGCTCGCGAAACCCATTTTCTGCATCAGGCGCGCCTTATGCGTGCTGACAGTCTTGTTGCTGATATAAAGCTCTTCGGCGATCTCATTAATGCCGTGACCTTTGGCAAACAATTTCAGGATTTGCAATTCTCGCTCGGAGAGTTGTTCGTGCGGAGCCAGATCAACTGCGGGGGCTTTTTCAAACATCATCTGTTCTGCGATAACAGGATCGATAAAACGTCCGCCGCAAGCCACTTTATGCACGGCGTCCATCAGGATGTCCTGCATACTTCCCTTGGTCACAAAGCCGGCCGCCCCGGCTTGAAGCACGCGCTTGGCGATCTGAAGTTCGTTGTGCATGCTGAGCACCAGTATCGGCAGTTTTGGATAAAGCGCACGAATCTCCGCGATCAGCGTGATGCCGCTGATGCCGGGCATGGTCAAGTCCAGCAAAACCAAATCGAATTGGTTTTCCTGCTTCAACGTAGCCAACACCTCATCCCCATTCGCCGCTTCACCGGCCACAACGATGTCGCCCATCAACGCGAACAATTGCTTCAACCCGCTTCTTACGACGACATGGTCGTCAGCAATCAATACTCTAATCACGCTGTCTCCTGATGACGGTTAACGGGTATGCGCACCACGATCTCGGTGCCATTACCCGGACTGCTATTGATAATCAACTCTCCGCCCAGCATCAAAGCGCGTTCGCGCATACCAAGCAGTCCGTATGAATCTATTTTTTTTGTGCTTGCATCAAAACCGCAGCCATTGTCGCGCACTTTCAAAACATAATCATCCGCCTCTTTATGCAAATCGACATCCACCTTTTCCGCTTTGGCATAGCGCGAAACATTGGTGAGCGATTCCTGCACAATGCGGAACAGCGCGATTGCATGGCTTTCATCCAGCGCTACATCAGTATCACTGATGTGCATCTCGCATTTGATACCGGTGTTTGCGGAGAAGCGGCCGGTCAGCCATTCCAGCGCGGAGACAATGCCCATATCCAGCGCTGCGGGACGCAATGCGGAGGCAATATTGCGAGCCACAGCGAGCGCGCGGTCAGTCAGTTGCATAGCCTCCTGCACCTGCCCGCGCAGCTCCGGTGAATCCGCCGCAAGCTTGTGATCGAGCACGGAAACATTGAGTTTCAAACCGGTCAGTATCTGCCCGAGTTCATCATGTACTTCGCGGGCAATATATTTGCGCTCTTCCTCGCGCGCTTCTTCGCGTCGGGCCGACAGTCCGCGCAACTGGTTGCGCGACTCATCCAGATCGTGTTCAGTTTGCTTGCGCTCGATGGCGATGGCAGCCAAGTGACAGGCGCGGCGCACCAACTGAATTTCTTCCTCGCCCGGCTTTCCCGGTTCGCGCCGGTAGATGCCGAACGAACCCAGCACTTTTCCAGCGGCGCTGAAAATCGGCTCGGACCAGCACGAACGTAACCCCGCCCCCAAGGCCAGATGTTTAAACGGAGCCCAATAGGGGTGAGTGTCGATATCCTCGGCAAACACCGTCTCGCCGCGCCATGCCGCCGTACCGCAAGAACCAACACCATCGCCGATGGTAATGCCGTTCACCGCATCCACATAGTTTTGCGGCAAGTTCGGCGCAACGGACGAGAGCAGATGCATCCCTTCTTCATCCAATAACATGATGCTGCTGAGACAATCGGGATAGGACTGCTCGACATATTTCACGACGAGACCGAGCACTTCATTCATCTCTCCGCCTTTAGCGATCCGCTCGAAGATACGCAAACGGGTTTGCTCCTGCGCTTCAAATTTCTTGCGTTCGGTAATATCGCGCACCAAAGCGATTGCGGCTCTTTTGCCCTGATACTCAAACATCGAACTGAACACTTCCACCGGAAAAGTATGCCCGTCCTTGGTTTGATGATGACGCTCAAAAGTCATGGAATCATTGACCGCCATGCTTTTCTTGACTTGAGCAATATTGTCCCGGGTAAAGTCGGGATCAATATCAGAAACCGACATCGTCAATAATTCTTCGCGGCTGTACCCCAATGCCCGGACAGCTTCTTCGTTGACATAATTAAAACGGTGATTTTCATCGGAAAGGTAAGCCGCTTCGCGTACATGATCCAAAGCAAAGCCCATCATCATCGCTTGCTGTTCGGCCTGCTTGCGTTCCTGTATTTCACGGCGCAGGCGCTGATTATTCTCGCTGAGTTCTGCGGTGCGTTCCGCCACACGCTGCTCCAATTGCTCGCGGTAGCGCTGCAATTGCGAGTTCTGCGTTTCCAGACGCTTCTGCAAAGCGCTCAGGCTGAGTTGCGTTTCGACCCGCGCGATCACTTCGTCGATCTGCAAAGGCTTGGTGACATAATCGACCGCACCTGCTTTGAACCCCTGCAACTTGTCTTCGACTTCCGTGCGGGCGGTCATAAATATCACCGGAATATCTCGGGTCTTGGCTTCTTTTTTCAAACGGCGACAGACTTCAAAACCGTCAATTCCCGGCATCATCACGTCGAGCATAATCAGGTCGGGATGCATAAAATCGGCGCGCTGCACCCCTTCTTCGCCGTCCTGTGCCACCAGTACGCGGTAGCCGTGCATCTCCAGATTCTCGGCCACCACGCCGATATTGGCTGGCGTATCGTCCACGATCAGAATCGTGGGCAATATTTTTTCCGGGGACAATATTTGATTCATGATTCCTGTTTTCCTTCCAAATGCTTCTGGATAAATCCGACAATGGCGCGGGTCTGGTAGCTCAGCGCCATCGTGCGCAGTTGTTCCGCAAACGGACGATACTGTTCGTCCGTCTCAATCAAATAAGTACAGCGTTGCAATATGTCGCGCATATTCCCGATTAGCGCCAACTCATGCAGCATTTCCAACTCCGGTAAGGCAGGGACAACAAATGCGTCGCTATTAACTGGCTCTGCTCCATCGGAATCATAAATCCAGTCCAACTTGAGCAGTCCGCCGATTTGCGCCAGCAACCGTGTCAGATCGAGCGGCTTGGACAAAAAAGCGGAAGCACCGGCAGACAGGCTCTGCGTTTCGTCGTCGCCGCTCGCACTGGCGGAAACCGCGATCACCGGAATATCCTGAAGCCCCGGTAAGCAGCGCAAACGTCGCATTGTTTCCAAGCCGCCCATGCCCGGCATTATAACTTCCATCAAAATCAAATCCGGCCGCAAGGTACGCACAAGCTCCCCCCCCTTCTCCACCATCTGCCGCCATGGCCATCTTAAAGCCGAGCGGCTCCAGCATTTGCTCGACAACGATACGATTCTCTTCCGCATCATCAATGACCAGTATGGTCTTGCGCTCACCTGTGTACCCGGTCACCGCTCGCGCCGGAGTAAACGCCAATCCCGCGTCGGAGGCGGACTGTACCGTTAAATCAAACCAGAAACTGCTGCCCAATCCCGGCCTGCTTCTAACCTGAATATCACTGCCCATCAGACGCACGAATTTCCGACTGATCGGCAATCCCAGACCGGTTCCGCCCAGCTGCATCTGCTTTGATCCGACTTGCTCAAAAGGCTGGAAAATTGTTTCCAGCGATTCGGATTCGATACCGATCCCGGTGTCCTGAATTTCAAAACGCAACAATTCCGGTTGCACATATTTCACCAGTAAACTGACCCGGCCATGTTCGGTGAATTTGAACGCATTGGACAACAAATTGAGCAGCACCTGACGCAAACGTTTCTCATCCCCCCTGAGCCAGGCAGGCGCATCCGGGGCCATGGAAAATACAAACTCCAAATGCTTCTCGTCAGCCTTAACGCGCATGATGCTAACGATGGCACGCAAAAATTTCTCCAGCGGAATATCGACAGGGTTGAGCTCCATCTTGCCCGCGTCAATTTTGGCAAAGTCCAGAATATCGTTGATAAGGGTGAGCAAATGTTCGCCGCTTTGCTGGATCACATTGATGCCGGCTAATTGCCGTTCGTTCAGCTTTTTATCCCGCCCCAATATCTGCGCGTATCCGAGAATACCGTTCAGCGGCGTACGCAACTCGTGGCTCATCTGCGCCAGAAATTCGCTGCGCGAGCGCGCCAGCCGCTCGGCCTCGGCCAGCGCGGTTTCTCTGGCGGCATCAATTTCTTTGCGTTCGCTGATGTCGCGCGCCACACCAACCGTCCCCAGCACGGTACCGTCTTCGTCCAGCACGACGTCTTTATAGGTTTCCACCCACCGCGGCCCGATCTCACCGCGAATAATGTGCTCCGCCGTCCTGTGCTCACGCGATGTCATGACCTCGATATCTTCCGCTTGGTGCCGCTGCGCAACTTCGGGCGGCATCAAATCATGATCGGACTTGCCGACCATCTCATCCACCGTTCGTCCGCTCGCTTTGGCGGCGGCCTGATTCACCGCCAGATAATTGCTTTTGGTATCTTTGAACCACGTCCACATGGGCAACATGTCGATCAGTGTGCGCAAATAGCGCGCCTGCTGGCGCAACTCCGCGGTACGCTCCTGCACGCGCTGTTCGAGGCTGACATTGAGTTCACTGATTTCCTCGCGCGAGCGGCGCAAACGGAACAGGAAAAAGGCGGTGATGCCCAGCAGCGAAAGGCTGCCGCCCAACACCGTCCACATCCAGCGCTGGCGGGATTCCTGCATCTCGTTGCTGCGGGTCAGCTCATTGATCTTGCGCTGGCGGCTTTCAAAGGCATAGCGCTGCGACAGTTCAACCATGCGGGTACTGGCTTTTTCGCTGTTGGCGACTTCGGCCATCTTGGCTGCTTCGGCGGCATGCTGGTAGGCATGCTGGTATTCGCCCGCGGCGGCGGCCAACTCCGCCAACCGCTTTGCGCTTTGGCTCTGATAAAGCGGAAAGCCGATGACCTTGCTCAACTCGTAAGCTTTTTCGGCGTCGTTTTGTGCTGCGGCGGAACGATGCATCATCTGAAGATTGAGGCTGCGGGATTGCAGTACGTACCAGAGGCTGATTTTGTTCGGATATTTGTCGTAGTTCGCGATGACTTCATTCTGGAGTGTCAATGCCAGCGGATAACGCTCCTGTATGCGCAACTGTTCGGAGAGGTTAAACAACGCGAGATTGAGGGCAAACGGTGTATGCATCGAACGGAACTGGTTGACCGCCTCGCGTGCGGCACGCTCGCCGCCGACCACATCGCCCGATCTCGACATGATTGATCCCATCGACTGGATTGCCTGCCCTTCCAACATTCTGGAGTGTGCCGCACGGGCTTGATCGCGCATTTTTTCATAATACTCGCGCGCTTCTTTATCGTGACCGCTGTAGTCGTTCGACATGGCCAGCCCCTGATATGCATAAGTCAAAGCCAGCGGATTTTCACTGCGCTGCGCCAGCTCCATTGCCTGCATAGACATGGTGATCGAACTATCCAAGTCGCCCTGCCGCCGGTAAGCCATGGACATGCGCAACATCGCTTCACCTTGAAGATCGGGACGATTCAAGCCGTCAATCAACTCCATCGCGCGTACCGTTGCAGTGATCGAGGCATCGACTCTGGCTTGATTCATCGCATTCAACACCACGTTAAGCAGCGCTTCGACTTCGCCGACTTTATCCCGTTGTTTCTCGGCCTCGTCCAGCGCGAGCCGGGCGTGATTTTCCGCCAGATCGGTCAAGGCCAGATAAACTTCGCAACGGGATAACAGATTCAGCACGCGCACTTTATCGACGGGTGTGGCATCGGGGGGCAAGCTAGACAGCAAAAGCTGGGCATCCATATAGGCTTGCTGCGGATCGTTTTCCACCAGTCCCCGCCCCCTGCTAACTTCTATGCGCCACTGCTCCAGTCCCCCATCATCGGCAAAAGTAATACCGGGCAGACTCCACAACAGAATAAACAGGAAAGCGATCACAGCGGCGACGCTCCGATTGCACAACATGAGCATCGCTAGTGTTTCCTCATAGCTTGAATGTCATGCTGAGCATGAACTGACGATCATTGACCCATAAGCTTTGCGGGCGTGTTTCCACGCCGTAGTATGAACTGCGCACAGTGCGCAGCAGGTTGGTGCCTTCCAGTGCGATAGAAACATCTTTGCTAAACTTATAACTCAGAGAGGCATCCAGCCAGTCGTAAGCCTTGGTGTATATGGGCAGCGCGCCTACGCCGGTATAGCTCCCCACTCCGCTCAGGAAAGTGTCGCGCCAGTTATAAGCGATGCGCGCCGACACCGCGCCGGTTTCGCACATGCCGATAATGTTGTAGCTGCGCTTGGAAAGATTTTGCAACGGCACATTAATTCCCAGCGTGCTATCCGGGGTGTCGCTATCAACGTAGGTGTAATTCGCTTGCAGCCCCAGCCCGCTCATCCAGCCGGGCAGGAAGTCGTAGAACTGCTGGTAGCCGGTTTCAAAGCCCCTGACGTTGGCGGGATTGCTGTTTTGCGGGCGGCTCACTTGGTAAGTCACACCGCTATAAGTCTCGGACTGGATCACGGTGGCTAGAAAGCCGTCCACTTTTTTATAGAAGCCGGTGACGTATATCGAAGTTGTTTGATTGAAATATTTTTCCAGCGCCAGATCTAAGTTATCGGAACGCACCGGCTTGAGTTCGGGATTGCCCGCACTGCCCTTCAACTGCGCCAAGTTCAGCGTGAGCGATGGCGACATCTTATCGAAGTCTTGCCGCGTGATGGTCTTTGAAGCAGCTCCGCGCAAATACAGACCTTCCGCCATCCGGTAGCGCAGGTTGGCGCTGGGCAGATAGTCGTTGTAGGACGAGTTCAGGTTAACCGGAGTGAGCGTTGCAGCAGATGCCCCCATACTGCCGACGACGTCCTCCTGAGTATGCACCGCGCGCACTCCGGCACTGCCATCCAGCGCAGCCCCTAGCGCGTCAAACTTTGCGCTGGCATAGCCCGCCTGCGTTTCTTCCGCAATGTCCCAAGTTCCCAGCGGATTGCTGTCCGCAATCGCCGCAGTCACGCCCAGCGCGGCGCGGGACCCGGCCACATCGCGCGCCGCTCCCGGATCGCCCACGACATAGTCGCCGTATGGATTGGTAATCACCAGCCCCGAGGCACCGCTCACCGCAAGCCCCGAAGGAAAACTGCCGATCTGTCCCGGTGCATCGGTCGCATGCCGCCGCGCGACGCGCATGCCCCCCTGAACGGCAGTAATCGCGCCGCCGGAAAGCAGATATTCGCCGTCCAGTTTGGCCGCGCGCAAATCGCCGTCAAACGGGCGCGAGGCATACCACATGCCTGCCGAAGTAAATCCAGCCAAACTGTTCAGGTTGGTTCCGCCGATACTTGATGTAGGCACACCCGAGGACAGATCCTGAGTGACCGAGGAGGCAGTCCCTGTCAGGTTGATCGTCGAATAAGAAAGATTGTTGTGACTCTTGGTGTAACTCAGATCGCTCTTCAGCGTCAGCGCATCATCAGTCCATGATCCGCCCACGGCAATCTGTGTGGTTCTATCCTTGGTATCCCTTGCAGCGCCCACTGTGGTGAGCGTTGCGCCAGTCCAGGTGATGCTTTGCAGGTCGTTTGTTCCGGCAAACAGCACCGGGCTACCGGCCACGAAAGTAGCGGGAGCATTCCCGAATATCTGATAGGTGTCCTGCGTGGTCAGCAATTCGGCGTAATTGCCTTCGGCATACAGCTTGATATTTTCCTTCGGCGCCCACTCCAGCATCAGGCCGGCAGCTTTTCTTTCCCGCTGGCCGACGCTGATTGATTCATTGATCCCGTTTGGTGCAATAACCGTTTTCCCCGCAATCAGATCGGTGCGGGCTGTCGGCGCTCCAGTGCTTTTCTGATCCTCTCGCCAAGCGCGCTTTTGATAAGCCGCATTCAGCAGCACACCGACCTCGCCTTGATTTTCAGTCTGCCAGCGGCTGGTCGTAAGCATGGAGTATTGCTGTTCGTTCTTTTTGATCAAGTCGCCGTAAATGGTACGAACCGAAGCACTCAGTTCTCGCCCCGCGAAATCGGATGGGCGGCGCGTGCGCAAATCAACCGTGCCACCGATCCCGCCTTCAATCTGGTTGGCGGAAGAGGTTTTATACACATCAATACCTGCCAGCATTTCGGAAGGGATGTCGGAAAAATCCAAGTCTCGCCCGACACCGGCGGTAAATATTTCGCGACCGTTGAGCGTGGATGCCACTTGGGTAAGGCCGCGTATAGCCACGCCGGGAGCGAGTCCGCCGGGCGCCCGCCCGCCCTCGCCGCGATCTCGCTGTATCTGCACTCCGGTCACGCGCGACAACGCATCGGTGACATTGATATCGGGAAGTTTGTTGATATCTTCGGAGATCACCGAATCGACGACTTCGATTTTTTCTTTTTTGATTTTCTGCGCGGAAGTAAGGCTCGCTCGCTGGCCGACAACAACTACAATAGGAAGACTTTCTGCCGCGTCAAATGCTTCTGAATTTTTTGCAGTCATTTCGGTGGCAAGTTCAGTTTGAGCAAACGCCAGCGAAATTCCGGTAGCAAGCAATCCGCAAAAACTCCACCGCGCAACCGACTTTCCGAACCGGTGCGATTTACATGCTCTCGACATTGGGTACTCCCTAAAGACTTGCTGGCAAATAAATCAAGAGCTTCCATTTTGGCGACAATTTATTCTCAACGCAAAGTTTCCGGCGACCTTCACTAATTCTTTATGTTGCCGCAAACGCACATTATAGATTGTAGTTCGATAGTACTCGCTTGACTAGATTCCGTGCGGCAACACGAACTCCCCTCCCCCAACCTCAACAAAATGGAGATCACCATGCGGCAGGCATTTGCCAAAGCATTAAAAACAGCCAGAAAAGCACACGGCTTAACCCAGGAAGACTTTTCCTCGGTCTCCAGCCGCACGTATGTGAGCACGCTGGAACGCGGACAAAAAAGCCCCACGCTCGATAAAATAGGCACGATCTCGCAGACCATCGGCATCAACCATTTAAGTCTGCTGACACTGGCACATCTCTATTTTGACAAAGACAGCAATCTCGAAGCCGTTCTTGAGCAAATTCGTTTTGAAATAAACCATATCTGCGAAAACTCATCCCCAAGCTGGGTTAAACAGATAAGTAGTAAAGAAAGCCCGGTTCGTTTAATGGAAGGAAACGTCGGATTAGTTCAGCCCGACTTGTAAAATAAAAAGGCTTATATCAACCAAGATATAAGCCTTTTTATTTTGACTGGTCGGGGCGAGAGGATTCGAACCTCCGACCACATGCACCCCATGCATGTACGCTACCAGGCTGCGCTACGCCCCGAAGGCGCGCATTATACACAGAGCGAAATATTCCTTGAAGATTTTTTAACGGAATTTTTTCCGCGACATCAGGCTCGCAGCAAGGCAAGCACTTCGCGAATGTCGCGACGCAGTTCGCCAATGTTTAAAGCGGACTTTGCGGCAACCGCTGGAGCTGCCGCGACGGCAACCTCCTCTTCATGCTTGCCTGCATGCTGATCCAAACGGCTGCGCGCACCGTTGATGGTGAAGCCATCTTCATAGAGCAACTGGCGGATGCGGCGGATGAGCAGCACTTCGTGGTGCTGGTAATAGCGGCGGTTGCCGCCGCGTTTCACCGGTTTAAGCTGGGTGAACTCCTGCTCCCAGTAACGCAACACGTGCGCTTTGACCCCGCACAACTCGCTTACCTCACCGATGGTGAAGTAACGTTTGGCCGGGATCGGCGGGAGCGCGGAATTAGGAACGTGCTGTTCCATGATAGGTCTTTTCTACCATGCTTTTGAGCTTCTGGCTGGGATGAAAAGTCACCACGCGGCGCGCGGTGATGGGAATTTCTTCGCCAGTCTTGGGATTGCGTCCGGGGCGCTGCGGCTTGTCGCGCAACTGGAAGTTGCCGAAACCGGACAGTTTTACGCTTTCACCCGCTTCAAGCTGCATGCGTATCTCTTCGAAAAATGCTTCCACCATGTCTTTGGCTTCGCGTTTATTCAACCCCACTTTGTCAAATAGCAGGTCGGCCAATTCGGCCTTGGTTAATGTTGTCATTGTTTCCTCCTAAACTCGCATTTGCGCGCCTTGCTGCTGCAATACCGCCACCAGCCGCGCGATGCTGTTATCAATCTCAATCTCGGTCAAAGTCTTTTGAGTATCTTGCAATAACACACGGAATGCAAGGCTTTTTTTGCCTTCCTCCACGCCTTTTCCGCGATACACATCGAACAATCCCAGCTCTACCACGAACGGCGCGTTGTCGGCCTGCAAGGCCGTCAACAGACTTTGCACCGCGACGCTCTCATCAACCACCACGGCCAGATCGCGGCGCACCGGAGGCAACTTGGAAACTTCGCTCGCCGCAGGCACATGCGCCGCCAGCAAGGCCGCCAATTCCACCTCGAACCAAACCACGGCTTGCGGCAAGTCGTACTGCTGCTGCCATTGCGGATGCAGTTCGCCGATCCAGCCAATAGCCTTGCCATCCAGCAGGATGCGCGCGGAACGGCCGGGGTGCGAAGCGGAATGCACCGCTGCTTCAAAGCTCAGGCTGCGCGGTGCGAACAGGGCTTCGACATCGCCCTTCACATCGTAGAAATCGACATTGCGCGCGGCAGCGCCCCACTGCTCGGACTGCACTGCACCGTAAGCCAATCCGGCCAGACGCTCGTGCTGCACATAGCTGCCTGCCTCATTGGCGAAGCAACCGCCGATCTCGAACAGGCGCACGCGCGGCTGTTTGCGCGCGAGGTTGGTGCGCAAGGCACCGAGCAAGCCGCCCAGCAAGCTGCTGCGCATCACGCTCATCTGGCTGGCGATGGGGTTCTTCAACGCGATGGGCGCGGCATTGCCGCACAAGTCGCGCTCCCACGCCGCTTCGACGAATGCGTAGTTGATGGTTTCCTGATAATCGCGCAGCACCATGGATTGGCGCAGTTTCGCCAAGGGGCGTTGCGCTTCGACCAAGGGCAAGATGCTCATGCGCGCTTGGATGGGTGTGGGCTGGATTTTTTCGTAGCCGTGTACGCGCGCGACTTCTTCGATCAAGTCTTCTTCGATGGCGATGTCGAAACGGTAGCTGGGCGGTGTCACCATGAACTCGTCGCCCTGCTGCTGGAAGGTCATGCCCAAGCGCGACAAAATTTGTGCAATTTCATCCGCCGCCAAAGCGATGCCGAGCACGCGCAGCACGCGCGAGGTGCGCAGCTTAACCGGATGGCGCACGGGCAATGCAGACTGCACTTCCGTCACTGCGCCCGCTTGTCCGCCGCAAATGTCGAGGATCAGTTGCGTGGCGCGATCCAATGCAATTTGCGTCGCCGCGAAATCTACGCCGCGCTCGAAACGATAAGACGAGTCAGAACCGAAACCCAAGCGGCGCGATTTGCCAACGATCACGCTGGGCGCAAAGAACGCGCTCTCCAGGAAAATGTCGGTCGTCGCATCATCCACCGCGCTGTCCGCACCGCCCATCACCCCAGCCAGCGCCACTGCGCCCTTGGCATCGGCGATCACCAGCATGTCTTCCTGCAAGTCCACCGCTTGCTCGTTCAGCAGTTTCAGTTTTTCTCCGGCGCGCGCAAAACGCACGTCGAGGTCGCCGTGCAACTTGTTCAAATCAAAAGCGTGCAGCGGCTGCCCCAGTTCGAGCAACACATAATTGGTGACATCCACCAAGGCACTGATGCTGCGCAGACCGCAGCGCTCCAAGCGCTGCACCATCCACGCGGGCGTTGCGGCCTTGGCGTTCACGCCGGAGATCACGCGTCCGCTGTAACGCGGGCATGCGGCGGATGCCGTCACGCTCACCTTGCGGCTCTGTGTGTCGGTTTGTTTGAACGAGGCCGCCGGAACGGCCTGCAACGCGCAGCCGGTCAAGGCCGCCACTTCGCGGGCGATACCGTTCAGAGACAGGCAGTCGCAACGGTTAGGCGTGAGCTTGAGCGTGAGCAGATGGTCGTCCAGATCGAGGTGTTCGCGGATGCTCTGCCCCACCACCGCATCGGCGGCCAGCTCCAATAGGCCGCTGCTTTCTTCCGCGAGACCGAGCTCCTTGGAGGAACACATCATGCCGAACGAGGCGATGCCGCGCACTTTGGCTTGTTTGATTTCAATGCCGGGCAACTTTGCGCCGACCAGCGCGCACGGCGCTTTCATACCCACCGTCACGTTGCCCGCACCGCACACAATCGCCAGCGGCTCGGCCTGACCGACATCCACACTGAGCAGATTCAAACGATCCGCATCGGGATGTTTTTCTTTGCTCAACACTTGAGCCACCACCACTTTGTCGAACGCGGGCGCAACGCCCACCATCTCTTCGACCTCCAGCCCTGCCATGGTCAGCAGGTGCGACAAGTCATCGCTAGACAGCGACGGGTTCGCCAGAGTACGCAACCAGGATTCGGAAAATTTCATATCAGTTAAATTGTTTCAGGAATTGCACGTCGTTCTCGAAGAACAAACGCAAGTCGTTCACGCCGTAACGCAGCATGGCCAAACGCTCCACGCCCATACCGAAGGCGAAGCCGATGTATTTTTCGCTGTCGATACCGACATGCTTAAGCACGTTCGGATGCACCATGCCGCAACCACCAATCTCCAGCCAGCCGCCCTTCCAGCTCATATCCATCTCGGCGGATGGTTCGGTGAACGGGAAGAACGAAGGGCGGAAGCGCACCTGCATGTCTTCGGTTTCGAAATAGTTTTGCAAGAAATCGGCGATCACGCCTTTAAGGTCGGCAAAGCTCACACGTTCGCCTATCCACAAGCCTTCGACCTGATGGAACATCGGCGAGTGAGTCGCATCGGAGTCCACGCGGTAAACGCGTCCCGGCGCGATGATGCGGATGTCGGGCATGCTATCCAGATGCGCGTACTTCGCCATGTGCGCCTGCATATAACGGATTTGGATCGGCGAAGTGTGCGTGCGCAGCACGTGTTGTTCGTCGATGTAGAACGTATCGTGCATGGCGCGCGCCGGATGGTCTTCCGGGATATTCAGCGCGGTGAAATTGTAGAAATCGTTTTCGATCTCGGGGCCTTCCGCCACGGCGTAGCCGATGGAATGAAACAGCGTTTCAATGCGCTCCAGCGTGCGCGTCACCGGATGCAATCCGCCCACGCCGACACCGCGTCCCGGCAGCGTCACGTCGAGTGATTCCGCCGCCAGCTTGAGGTTCAGCGCTTGTTGTTGAATCGCGTCACGGCGCGCTTGCAGCGCGGCCTCGATCTGCTGTTTCACTTGGTTGATGCGCGCGCCTGCCGCAGGGCGCTCTTCGGCAGAGAGTTTGCCCAAGCCTTTCAGCAGTCCGGTCAAACTGCCGTCCTTGCCGAGATAACGCGCCTTGGCATTTTCCAGCCCGGCCGCATCATCCGTGGCAGCAAAGCTTTTCAGCGCGTCATCGAGAATTTGTTGTAGTTCTTGCATCGCTTTTAATTCCCCGCCCCTGAGATGGGGTGGTTGGGAGGGTTAAAACAAAAAAGGAGGCTCGCGCCTCCTTTTTTACACTGCTTGCAGCTTACGCGCCGAGGCTGGCTTTGGCTTGTGCAAAGATCTGCGCAAAGGCAGCTTTGTCAAACACGGCCAGATCAGCCAACACCTTGCGGTCGATGTCGATCGAAGCTTTCTTTACGCCGTTCATGAAGGCGCTGTAAGGCAGACCCAATTCACGTGCAGCAGCATTGATACGGGCGATCCACAAAGTGCGGAATTGACGCTTTTTCTGACGACGGTCACGGTAAGCATACTGACCAGCCTTCATCACCGCTTCTTTGGCGATACGGTAAACGTTCTTGCGGCGACCGCGATAACCCTTGGCTTGGGCAAGAACCTTCTTATGGCGCGCGCGCGCCGTTACACCACGTTTTACTCTTGGCATTCTCTATACTCCTTAAGCGTAGGGCATCATGGCGCGAACAGACGCCTTGTTGGTTGCGTGAACTTCAGTCGTACCGCGCAACTGACGTTTGGTCTTGGTGGTCTTCTTGGTCAGAATGTGACGTTTGAAAGCACTCGCGCGCTTGATACTTCCGCCTGCGCGAACAACAAAGCGTTTCTTTGCACTGCTTTTTGTTTTCATTTTAGGCATAACAACTCCTTTATTTGATGACGCCGGGAGGTTTCTGACAGAAACACTTGAAAACCCGGAACCACTTATGCGGGACTGATTACTACTAAACCGCGCCAGCCAGTCCCTTACTCTGCCGCGGCATATATTTATTTCTTCTTCGGACTCAGCACCATCACCATCTGACGGCCTTCCATCTTGGGAAATTGCTCAACCACTCCGTGCTCCAGCAAGTCCTGCTTCACGCGCTCCAGCAACTGCATACCGATTTGCTGGTGAGCGATCTCACGTCCACGGAAGCGCAAGGTAATCTTGGTTTTATCGCCGTCGGCCAGGAACTTGATCAGGTTACGCAACTTGATGTTGTAGTCCCCCTCATCAGTGCCCGGACGGAATTTGATTTCCTTGATCTGCACCTGCTTTTGCTTGAGCTTGGCTTCGTGCTGTTTTTTGGCTTCGGCATATTTGAATTTGCCGATATCCATGATGCGACAAACCGGAGGTTCCGCCAAAGGGGCGATTTCCACCAGATCCAATTCCGCCTCATCTGCCAAACGCAGGGCTTCCGCCACTGCCACGACACCGAGCTGCTCTCCTTCCGCGCCTATGAGCCGCACCTGGGGTGCAGTGATCTGCTCGTTCATGCGCTGTGATTTATCTTGTGCTATTGCAATTTCTCCATTTAAAAATTAAGCCGCACGCCCTTACAGCTCGGTTTTCAAGCGCTCAACAAGCGCCTCGACCGACATCTGCCCAAGGTCTTCACCACTACGGGAACGTACAGCGACGAGTCCTGCAGCCATCTCCTTATCCCCGATAATCAGCTGGTAAGGCAGCTTCTGCAAGCTATGTTCGCGTATTTTATAGGTAATCTTCTCATTGCGCAAATCCAGATTCAAACGAAAGCCTGCGGCGCGCAAAATGTCGGCTACTTTGCCGGTATATTCCTCTTGCGCCTGCGAGATATTCATCACCACCATCTGCACTGGCGCCAGCCACAGCGGCAACGCGCCCGAGTGGTTTTCCACCAGAATGCCGATGAAGCGCTCCAGCGACCCCAGGATTGCGCGATGCAGCATCACCGGTACTTTGCGGGTATTGTCCTCATCCACAAATTCGGCACCCAAGCGCCCCGGCATGGAGAAGTCCACCTGAATGGTGCCGCACTGCCACGAACGGCCAATCGCGTCCTTGATATGGAATTCAATCTTGGGGCCGTAGAACGCCCCCTCGCCCGGCAACTCTTCCCAAGTCATGCCGGAAGCACGCAAGGCGGCGCGCAAGGCGCTCTCCGATTTATCCCAAATCTCATCTGAGCCAACACGACCTTCTGGGCGCAGCGCCAGCTTCACCATCACATCGTGGAAACCAAAGTCTTTGTAGACCTTCAACACCAAGGCATTGAACGCCGTCACTTCGGATTCGATCTGCTCTTCGGTACAGAAGATGTGGCCATCGTCCTGCACGAAGCCGCGCACGCGCATCAGACCATGCAAGCCGCCGGATGGTTCGTTGCGGTGGCATGAGCCAAACTCGCCGTAGCGCAACGGCAATTCGCGATACGAACGCAAATCGGAATTGAACACCTGCACGTGACCGGGACAGTTCATCGGCTTGATCGCGTAGTCATGCTTCTCCGACTCGGTGGTGAACATGTTGGCCTTGTAGTGCTCCCAGTGGCCGGATTTTTCCCACAGCACGCGGTCGATAATCTGCGGGCAGCGAATTTCCTGATAGCCGTTGTCGCGATACACGTTGCGCATGTACTGCTCGATCACCTGCCACATCGCCCAGCCCTTCGGGTGCCAGAACACCATACCCGGCGCTTCGTCCTGCATGTGGAACAGGTCGAGCTGCTTACCCAGCTTGCGGTGGTCGCGCTTCTCCGCTTCTTCCAAGCGCATCAGATACGCGTCGAGGTCTTCCTTCTTCGCCCACGCCGTGCCGTAGATGCGTTGCAGCATTTCATTCTTCGAGTCGCCGCGCCAATACGCGCCGGCCACCTTCATCAGCTTGAACGCCTTAATCTTGCCTGTCGAAGGCACGTGCGGGCCGCGACACAGGTCGGTGAAATCGCCTTCGCTATACAGCGACACATCCTGATCGGCGGGAATCGCTTCGATTAGCTCGGCCTTGTATTTCTCGCCCAGCGATTTGAAATAAGCCACCGCCTCATCGCGCGCCACCACCTTGCGCGTCACCGGCAAATCTTTCTTCGCCAGTTCCGCCATGCGCTTCTCGATGGCAGTCAAATCTTCCGGCGTAAACGGGCGCGAATAGGCGAAGTCGTAATAGAAACCGTTCTCGATCACCGGACCGATGGTCACCTGCGCCTCGGGGAACAGCTCCTTCACCGCATAGGCCAGCAAGTGCGCGGTGGAGTGGCGGATCAGGTCTACACCGTCGGCATCCTTATCGGTGATAATTGCCAGCGCCGCATCGGCGGAGATGAGATAACTGGTGTCGACCAACTGCCCATCCACCTTGCCCGCCAAGGCCGCGCGCGCCAAACCTGCGCCTATGCTCTGCGCGACTTCCGCGACAGTAACGGGATTGGGAAAGCTGCGTTGTGAACCATCCGGCAAAGTGACAATAGGCATAATGACTCTACAAAAAGAAAATGCGGCATAGCCGCACTTGAGGTTAAATTTCTATTACTGCTTGACCAAACAACCGCATCCGAACAGTCGCCCAACCAGCCGCTTAAATAATTTCCATTGTGAACACGCCCGCATAATCCCCAATAACTATTCGCTACTTAGAGGGGGCGACAGTTCTACCCAGTGCAAGGGCGCGCATTGTATGCGTTACGCACCTATTCGTCTATCCCGCGCTTGGCGTTGCATCAAATACATCAAGCAGTTGCATCAAATAGGAATTGAAGCCTCAAAACCTCATTCTCCGTTGCCACTGCGCACTTTTAGCTTTTGCGACGGCTTCGCATCAGCACCTTCCGACCGCGTTGTTTTATTCGCCTCATCCGCAACTTCAGCTTTAAGCGCACTCGTCGTATTCTTTTTCGTCTTGATACTTTCATCCGGCTTCATTACTTCACTCTCACCTACAGACTCACCATTTTTATTAGTCCCCGCCGAAATTTTAGCCTTTGCTCCCGCCTTATTTTTTGACGTCGGCTTTTTAAACAACCAAGACCAAATAGACGGAGCATAAGGCGCCCGCTCCCCGGATGTCTCTGTCAACTCGGGATGCTGCCTCATAGCCGCCCATTGCTCCTTGCTCGTTTTTTGCTCGTAAGGAACAGAGTCCTCTATTACTGGCGCATCTTCCGGCGGCGCATAATCGCTTCCACTCCCGGATGCAGCAAGAGCCAAAATAACGAGCAGTAAAATAGTATCCATGAGCCCTATCTGAAACATCGCTGGTTTCATTAAGGCGCACTAAATTACCCGATGCACCTCCCGATTAAAAGCCATCCCTCCGCACTTGCTCAATACGCAAAAGCATCGCGACAGCCTTACTGAGTCCCGCCAAATTTAACATCAACAGACGCAAAAAAGCCCGGAAACTCTATAGAGCTTTCCGGGCTAATGCAATGAGACAATATTTGGTGGGAGCAACTGGGATCGAACCAGTGACCTTTTCCTTGTCGAGGAAATATTCTACCGCTGAAATATGCTCCCGAAGCAGGCGCGCATTATAGGGATTTAGCCCGCCCGTCACAAGCCCTTAATTCCGATTATTCAGACCCCATAGGTTGATATTGGTCGTCGTGCGCCAAGTTTTCGAAGCGCGTGTATTCGCCACGGAATGCCAAACCTACGCTGCCAATCGGGCCGTTACGCTGCTTGCCGATGATGATTTCGGCTTTGCCCTTGTCGGGGGAGTCGGGGTTGTAAACCTGATCGCGGTAAATGAACAGGATCAAGTCGGCATCCTGCTCGATAGCGCCGGATTCGCGCAGGTCGGACATGACCGGACGTTTGTTGGGGCGCTGTTCCAAGCTACGATTCAACTGCGACAAAGCGATCACCGGCACGTGCAATTCTTTGGCCAAGGCTTTTAGCGAGCGGGAAATTTCCGAAATTTCGGTCGCGCGGTTTTCGCCGCCGCCTTTGCCGCTTAAAGGCGACGACATCAGTTGCAAATAGTCGATCACGATCAAGCCCAGCCCGTTGTTCTGGCGGTGCAGGCGGCGCGAGCGCGAGCGCAATTCCAGCGAGTTGAGTCCGGGCGTTTCGTCGATAAAAACGGGGGCTTCGTTCAAGCGCCCCAAGGCATGCGTCATGCGCGACCAGTCGTCATCTTCCAGCTTGCCGGTGCGCAACGTGTGCTGGTCGAGGCGACCGACCGAGCCGATCATACGCATCGCCAACTGCACGCCGCCCATTTCCATACTGAAAATCGCCACCGGTTTGCCGGTATCCAGCGCGACGTTTTCCGCGATGTTAATAGAGAACGCGGTCTTACCCATACTGGGACGTCCCGCGACGATGATGAGGTCGCCCGGCTGCAAGCCCGATGTCATGCGATCCAGATCGGTAAAGCCGGTGGGAACCCCCGTCACATCGCTGGCGTTGTCACGCGCATACAAAGTTTCGATACGCTCAACCACCTGCGTCAACAAAGGTGGCATACCGACAAAACCTTTATTGCCGCGGTCGCCCTCCTCGTTGATTTCCAGCACGCGGCTTTCCGCCTCGTCCAACAACTGTCCGGCAGAGCGACCACCGGGGTTGTAGGCGCTGGTGGCAATGTCGCTGCCGACTTCCACCAGCTTGCGCATGATGGAGCGCTCGCGCACGATTTCGGCGTAGCGGCGAATGTTGGCGGCGGTCGGCACGTTAGCCGCCAGCGAACCCAGATAGGCCAAGCCGCCCGCCTTGTCGAGTTCGGCATTCGCCTCCAGCGATTCCGCCACCGTGATCACGTCCACGGGTTGCGCACGCTCGGTCAGCTTGGCGATGTGGCGATAAATCAGCCTGTGCTCGTTGCGGTAAAAATCGCGCTCTGAAATCAGGTCTGCAATTTTGTCCCACGCACTGGTGTCCAGCAAAATGCCGCCCAGCACGGACTGCTCCGCTTCCACCGAATGGGGCGGCAACTTGATTGCATCAAGCTGAGGATCAGAACTGGAGGCTGAGAAGTTTTGCATGGCTTGTAAACAAATTTTGGACGGCGATTTTACACCTAAGGGCACTTCTAAAAATCCATATTTCATCCCAACTGCTGCGTTGCGGAAAAAATTTCTTGCTTACATATCACCTATATGCCGCGCTGCGAAATTTTTTCCGCGCCTTGCATTTGGGCGAAATCTGCATTTTTATAAGCGCCCTGAATAGAAAAACAAAAAGGACTGTCTCCAGTCCTTTTTGTACTGCAACAAACGGCTAGGACTTATTCGCCCAGTACAGATACCGTGATGTTGGATACTACGTCGGCGTGCAAAGCGATGCTGATCGGATGATCGCCGATTTGCTTGATGTGGCCGTCAGGCATACGCACTTGAGCCTTCTCAACCTTGAAGCCTTGAGCTTCCAGCGCAGCTGCGATGTCGGCATTGGTAACGGATCCGAACAGCTTGCCGTCAACACCAGCCTTTTGCACGATCTGCACAGTCAGGCCTTCCAGCTTGCCGCCGCGTGCTTGCGCATCGGCAAGCTTGGCTGCTTCAGCCGCTTCCAGTTCAGCACGGCGTGCCGCGAAGTCTGCAACGTTGTGTTCTGTCGCGCGCTTTGCCTTGCCTTGAGGGATCAGGAAGTTACGTGCAAAACCGTTCTTTACTTTAACCACATCGCCCAACTGGCCGAGGTTAACTACTTTTTCCATCAGAATTATTTGCATGGCAGCTCCTTAGTGCAAATCAGTGTAAGGCAACAGCGCCAAGAAACGTGCGCGCTTTACCGCGACGCTCAACTGACGTTGATAGCGGGACTTGGTACCGGTGATACGTGCCGGGATCAGCTTGCCGTTTTCGGAAACAAATTCCTTGAGGATGTTGATGTCCTTGTAATCCACTTCAGCGATCTTCTCGGCAGTGAAGCGGCAGAACTTGCGGCGCTTGAACAATTGACGCGAAGAGTTGCTCTTCTTGTCATCTTTTTTCTTAAATACACGAGCCATGTTGTGCCCCTTATTTCAATTTAATGTTATCAATGTGCAGCACCAGTTGCGCGATACGCAAACTGCGTTGAGCCAAAAAACCCGCCACCCGAACCTGCTGCCCTGCTTGCATGCGACCAACTTTCTGCGCCGCTTCTCCCAGAGCCACCGCAGGAATATCGCATTGCAATTGCCGCGAAATACCTGCTTCCTGTTGCGTTGAAACGTGGCGTATCTTCAAACTGATTCGCGGAACTCCCGCAGGGGTGTAACGCAAAACATCCAACTCAAGCAATTCACCGTCGATAACGCAACGGTTGCTACTCAAACCAATCAAGCCGCCGCTGGAGCTGGTGCTGCTTCGGCAGCATCGCTGGTCAACGAACGGGACTTCTCTTCCTTCATCATCGCGGAAGGCGCTGTAACAGCAGCCTTAACCTTGATAATCAGGTGACGCAATACGGCGTCGTTGAACTTGAATGCATGTTCCAGTTCATCCAGAGTCTCTTGATCGGCTTCGATGTTCATCAGCACGTAATGTGCCTTGTGGATCTTTTGGATCGGGTAAGCCATTTGGCGGCGACCCCAGTCTTCCAGACGGTGAATGTGACCATTCTTGGTGGTCACCAGCGTGCGATAGCGCTCGATCATCGCGGGAACTTGCTCGCTTTGATCGGGATGCACGATAAATACGATTTCGTAATGTCGCATTACATCTCCTTGTGGTTAAAGCCCCCCGTCATGCGTTAGCGGTGGGGCAAGGTTTTAGGGAGCGCGGATTATAGCGATATTCCGTTTCGCGTCAAGCAAAAGCAGCGCCCACAAAGCATCACACTTAAAAGCAGACAATCCGCCAAATATTTTAGCGTTTAAGGAACTCTATCCGGCTTTCATGCTCAGAATCCCGGCTGAACAACCAAGTCTTGCATGTTAGAATCCGGCCCATGCTGAAACACCCTCTACATACTTTGCTGCTTCTGATCTTCGCACTTTTGCAGTGTGCGGCTCCGCTTGTGCATGCGCATGTAAACGGGGAGCATACCGGGATTATCCCCCCCACTCTTGTAGCCCCGCACCTACAGAGCAATGAATTAACCCAGACAGATTGCTTCATCGAAACAGACGAGTCACCGGCAATCAGCCTGTCGAACGAATTCCAACGAAACAATGTCCCCGCAATACCTCAACCTTCATGGACTTATACTGCTGAAGCCCGCGCGACCACCACAGTAAAGTTTCGCACGTCCACACCTCACCCCGCTTCATTTTTCTCCCCTTACAGCAAATCCCACCCCCAAGCTCCACCCGCTTTGAGTTAAGCTAACTCATTAGCCCGAATCGCATTAACTTCCGTTTCAAACCTTACAGATCGCGCAATGCGCAGTCTCAGGAGATTATTTTGATGAAAGCAACCGGTTTTCTTTTAGCGGCACTTTGCATCGCCCCAACGGCCTTTGCCGCGGACGAACTCACTCTCAGCGCAAACCAGAAACAAACATTGGGTATTACGACCGCCCCGCTGCCTCCCAAACAACAAGGTGAACTCGCGGGCATGCCCGCGCAGGTCGTCATCCCCGGCAACCAATTATTTACCGTCAGCACACCGCTGGCCGCGATGGTGGAACAAACGCTGGTCGGCATCGGCGACACTGTCAAGAAAGGCCAGGTATTAGCCACACTGCAAAGCCCCGCTTTGGCAGAAGCACAGCGTGGCCTGTTACAAGCCGCGACACAAAGCCAACTCGCCAAAGACAACATGGCCCGCGATGAAAAGTTATGGCAGGACGGCATCATCGCCGAAAGCCGCTACCGCGCAACACAAAGCCAGTATCGCGAGGCCAGCGCGGCACTCGCCGAACGCAAGCAAATGCTCAAACTTTCCGGCATGTCGGACAAAGCCATTGCGCAACTGCAATCCGGCAACAACCTGAACAGCCTGCTTTCGGTCGCATCGCCCATCGACGGCGTGATTCTGGAAAAAACGGCCAACGCAGGGCAGCGCCTGGATGCGGCTGTGCCGCTGTTTAAAGTGGCCCGCTTAAATCCGCTGGCCCTAGAAATTCAAGCTCCGTTATCCAGTACACAAGGACTCAAGATTGGTGCGGCCGTGAGCATTCCCGCTTACGGTGCCAGTGGCAAACTTACCGCCATCGGGCGCAGCCTGAGCGGTGGCAACCAAACTATTCTGCTGCGCGCACTCATTAACAAAGGCACGGAATCTCTCCGTCCCGGCCAATATCTGGAAGCTAGCATCGACACCAGTTCCGATAACAGCGCCCAGTGGAACGTTCCCAACAGCGCACTGGCTCGCGTCGAAGGCAAGACACTTGTTTTTGTTGAAACCGCCAAAGGCTTCCGCAATGAAAGCGTCACGGTGCTGCACGAAGGCGCCACGAACAGCCTGATCTCCGGCAAATTTACCGGTACCGAAAAAATTGCAGTACAAGGCGTCTCGGCATTGAAAGCACAGATGATGGGCATCGGCGGAGCTGAAAAATAATGCTATCCAAACTCGTCGAATTCGCCCTCACCCAGCGCCTGCTGGTCGCCGTGCTCACGCTCATGATGATAGGTGCGGGAGTAATGTCTTTTCGTGACCTGCCGATTGACGCTTTTCCCGATGTGTCATCCACGCAAGTCAAACTGATTATGAAAGCGCCCGGCATGACGCCGGAAGAAGTGGAAGCGCGCATCGTCACCCCTATCGAACTGGAAATGCTGGGCATCCCCAACCAGCGCCTGATGCGCTCGATTTCCAAATACGCCATCGCAGACATCACCATCGACTTTGTTGACAGCACCGACATCTACTGGGCCCGCCAGCAAGTTGCGGAACGTCTCAACAACGTGCTGCGCGACCTGCCCGCGGGAACGGGCGGCGGACTCGCCCCCATCACCACGCCGCTGGGCGAGATGTTCATGTTCACCGTGGAAGGCGACGGCATCTCGCTGGAGCAGCGCCGCACTATCCTCGACTGGACCATCCGCCCCGCCCTGCGCACGCTGCCGGGTGTGGCCGATGTCAACTCGCTGGGCGGTTTGGCACGCAGCTTTGAGGTTGTCCCCAACCACACCGCGCTGGCATCCCACGGCCTGTCGATGGCGATGCTGCAACAGGCACTGGAAGCCAACAACCGTAACGACGGTGCTGGCCGTTTGAGCGACGGCGATGAAGCATTGCTGGTACGCGCCGAAGGCAGCATCAAAACACTGCAGGACGTAAGCAACATCGTCGTCGCCAGCCCCGGCGGCAGCCCCATCCGCGTCAGTGATGTCTCGGAAGTACGCATCGGCAGTCTCACCCGATACGGAACAGTCACGCAGGATGGTCGCGCCGAAGCCGTGGAAGGTTTAGTGTTGGGGCTGCGCGGCGCCAATGCGCAAAAGGTGGTAGAGGGCGTCAAAGCTAAACTTGCCGAACTCGCCCCCTCCTTGCCTACGGGCGTCACCACCAAAGTTTTTTATGATCGCGGTAGCCTGGTACAGCGCGCTATCGGCACTGTTTCAAAAGCACTCACCGAAGCCATCGTGCTGGTGGTCATCCTGCTGGTGCTGTTTCTCGGCAATCTGCGCGCCGCGCTGGTTGTCGCCTTGACGCTGCCGCTCGCGGTGCTGGTCACTTTCATTCTGATGCAGCAGTTCGGCATGTCGGCCAACCTGATGAGTCTGGGCGGCTTGGCCATCGCCATCGGCATGCTGGTCGATGCCGCCGTGGTCGTGGTGGAAAATATCATCAGCCACCTCGCCAAAAGACGTAAGCATATCCCGCATCTGCACGTCATCTATCGCGCGGTGAAAGAAGTCATCACGCCGGTTGCCGCTGGCGTTGCCATCATCATCATCGTGTTCCTGCCGCTGATGACACTGCAAGGGTTGGAAGGAAAACTATTCATTCCGGTGGCACTGACTATCGTGTTCGCACTGGCCGGCTCGCTGCTGCTGTCGCTCACCGTCATTCCGATGATGGCTTCATTCCTGCTCAAAACCGCCAGCCACGAAGAACCCTGGCTGGTGCGCAAATCGCTCGCCATCTACATTCCTTTGCTCGGCAAAGCACTCGCTCATGAGCGCAAGGTGCTGGCAGGAGCGGTCATCATGCTGATTGTTACCGCCGGGGTGTACACGCAGATCGGTAAAACCTTCATGCCGGAACTGGACGAAGGCGACATCATCATGCAGACGGCGAAGCTCCCATCCATCAATCTGGTGCAAACCGCGGAGCTGGACAGACGCGTGCAAGCCGCCATCCTCAAGGCCGTGCCGGAAGTCAAAAGCATCGTCTCGCGTGCAGGCGCGGATGAGCTTGGCCTCGACCCGATGGGACTGAACGAAACCGACAATTTCCTCGTGCTCAAACCGCAGGAAGAATGGCGCATGAAAGACAAGACCGCGCTGATTGATGAAATCCGCAAAGTCATGGCGAGCTTCCCCGGACTGGAATACAGCTTCACCCAGCCCATCGCCATGCGCGTATCGGAAATGCTCACCGGTTCGCGCGGTGACGTCGCCATTAAAATTTTCGGCACGGACATCAACAAGCTCAACGAACTTGCCGAGAAAATGGTCACCCTCGTCGGCGGCATCAAAGGCAGTGAAGATGCCTACACCGTCAAGAACGATGGTGTGCAGTATTACCGCGTGGTCGTCGACCGTCTCGCCGCAGGCCGTCTGGGCTTGAGCGTGGACGACATCAGCAACTCGCTGCGCACTCAGGTGGAAGGGCGTCAGATTGGCATGGTCATCGAGGAAGGTCGCCGCACGCCGTTACTGATGCGCGGCGAAGCAGATGTGCAGCAATCGCCCGCTTTGTTCTCTGCCCTCACTCTGCCGCTGGCCAACGGACAAAGCGTACCGCTAACAGTCGTCGCCAAACTCGAACGCACTGACGGCCCGGTGAAAGTAGACCGCGAAAACGGCCAGCGCATGGTGGTGGTGCAAACCAACGTGCGCGACCGCGATCTGGTCGGCTTCGTGGATGAAGCCAAAGCTGCCGTTGCCGCGCAAATCCAGTTGCCGCAGGGTTACAGCATCACCTGGGGCGGCCAATTCGAAAACCAGCAGCGCGCGGCGGCACGTCTCGCCGTCGTGGTGCCCGTCGCACTCGGCCTGATTTTCATGCTGCTGTTCGCCACCTTCGGCTCGGTGCGTCAAGCCACGCTGGTACTCACTAATATTCCGTTCGCTTTGATCGGCGGCGTATTCGCGCTGTGGATCAGTGGTGAATACATGTCGGTTCCGGCCTCGGTCGGCTTTATCGCCCTGCTCGGTATCGCGGTACTGAACGGCGTGGTGATGGTGAGCTACTTCAACCAGTTGCACGCCGAAGGCATGGATATAACCCAGGTCATTTATGAAGGCGCCAAACGTCGCCTGCGCCCAGTACAAATGACAGCCAGCATCACCGCGTTCGGTTTGCTGCCGCTGCTCTTCGCTCACGGCCCCGGCTCCGAAATCCAAAAACCGCTGGCTATCGTCGTTACCGGCGGATTGGTCAGCTCTACCCTGTTGACACTCATCATGCTGCCGATCCTGTACCGTCGTTTCGGCATTGCCCCGAGGAAATCGCGATGAAAGAATTGAATTGCTGTTTAACGCTGGTCTGCCATCGTTCGCTGGAAGAACGAATGATTGACCACCTGCTGAGCCATCCCGAATGGGTACGCGGCTTCTCCGCCAACAAAATCGAAGGTCACAGCCAGAAAGAAATCCTGCCTTCCATCATGGAACAGGTGCGCGGCCGCTCCCAGCGCGTTTCGTTCCGGGCTGTCATGAATCTGGAAGACGCCCGCTTGCTGGTCGCTCATCTGAAACGCGAGGAAAGCAATCCGGAAATCGTTTACTGGATTACGCCCGTTATTGAATTCGGGAGAATGGAATGAAAATATCTCTCATCCCGGCAATTGCACTATCCCTGCTGGCCGCATCGGCCCATGCCGCAGAAACGCCCGATCTTCCGCCGCACACGCAAGTGGATGCCGCACTGGACAGCCACATCAACGTGCTCAACGCCGCCACCGGCATCAAGGTCGAACAGGTCAACCAACGAAAATGGCACAGCGGCAATTACGAGTTCAGCGTACGTGCCGGTACATCCCAGCGCAAGATTGCCACCACGGATCAATCCCTGAACGAATGGGATGTCGCTATCGAACGCCCCGTGCGCCTGCCCAACAAAATGTTGCTCGACGGAGACATCGGCGACGAGGGTATTAACCGGGCCGAACAAACGCTGGGGGACGCCCATCACGAAGCCGGAAGAACGCTATTGCACCTATGGTTCAACTGGCAGCGCGAGCAGGCCCAAACCGCACAGTGGCAACAGCAGGTGGAAAATCTCAAACAGCAGGCTGCCACCACCGAGAAACGGTTTAAAGCGGGCGATGCACCCAAAATGGAATTGAATCAGGCGCAGGCTGCCGTAGCGCAAGCCACAGTAGCCCTGCAACAAGCCCGGATGCGCGTCCAACTTGCCAGCGCGGAACTCGTGCGTCAGTTCCCGGCTATTGTGCTCCCCCCGCAATCGATTCTGACTCCCCCGCAACCGATAGAGCATGATTTGGCCTATTGGAAAAACGAAATCATCGACCACAACCACGAACTGGAATTGGCTCAATCTGAAAAACGCATACAGCACATGCTTGCAGAACGCAGCCGCGCCGACCGCATCCCCGATCCGACTGTCGGCCTGCGCTACTCAAACGAAATGGGAGGCAATGAAAAAGTAGCAGGCGTATACGTTTCTGTACCCCTGTCGTTCGGTGTGCGCGGTGCCAATGCAGAAGCTGCCGAATATCAAGCCGAAATCAGCAGCAACCGCGAAGCGGCAATCCGCCGCCGTCTGGAAAGCGACGTTTACTCCGCCTACACACAGGCTGCCAGCAGCTACGAAGCATGGCTACAGGCGCGCGAAGCGGCAGACAGTCTGCGCAAGAATGCCGAACTGGTGACCCGCGCCTACACGCTGGGCGAAAGCAGCCTGTCGGAAACCCTCACCGCCAGACGCCTTGCGCTCGAATCGACACTGGCAGAACACATCTCGCAACTGGATGCCAACGAAACCCGTTACCGTCTGCTGCTGGATGCCCACCAGTTATGGCCGCTGGCGGAGCACGACGACCATAGCGCCGGGCATCATTAAACAATGCAGTTAATCGACCTGATTGGCAGCATTGCCGCCACCCTGACCACCGTCTCATTTATCCCGCAGGTGTGGCGGGTGTGGACAACTCGTCACACCCGCGATATTTCGCTGACCATGTATATCGCCTTCACCTGCGGTGTTGCGCTGTGGCTGCTATACGGCATCTTGCTCGGCTCATGGCCGATCATCATCGCCAATAGCATCACCGTTTGTTTGGCCGGGGCGGTACTCGTCATGAAAATTCGCTTCGACTGAGTTTATTGTCGGCATTAATAATCACTCCGCCAAAATTCATAATCAAATTAACACTCAATTATCACAATTTATAATCACCCCAATCTATAATTAGCAGCATATAGCTTGGGGGCGATTGATAGAAATGCTGAAAAAAATCCATGTTCACGATGCACGTCTCGGGATGTATGTCCACGAACTGTGCGGCAGTTGGATGGACCACCCCTTTTGGAAAAAAACTTTCCCACTCGATGACCCGAAAGACCTGCACACACTGCAAACCTGCGGCCTAAAAGAAGTTTGGATTGACACCGACAAAGGTCTGGACATCGAAGCTCATGTCGTCGCCATCAGCACCGAAGACGAACAGCAAAAAATCGAACGGGAATTACAGGCTGCGGCAGCTAGCGCTATAAAACCGGCCACCCGAATTTCTATGCACGATGAAATTTCCCGTGCTCGAAAATTGCAGGAAAAAAGCAAAGCCGCCATTACATCAATGTTTAAAGAAGCGCGCATGGGCAATGCCATCCATGTGGCCGACGCCGCTCCGCTGGTGGATGAAATCAAACAATCGATCTCGCGCAACCCGGAAGCCTTCCTGAACATTTCCCGCCTCAAGAACAAAGACGATTACACCTATTTGCACTCCGTCGCCGTGTGCGCGTTGATGATCGCGCTGGCCAAGCAAATGGAACTTTCCGAGGAAGACATCAAAGATGCCGGCATGGCAGGCCTGCTGCACGACGTGGGCAAGATGATGATTCCCGAAGAAGTGCTCAATAAACCGGGAAAACTGACCGACGAGGAATTTGAAATCATCAAATCGCATCCGCAGCGCGGCTGGGAAGTACTCAATCACGCGAATGGCGCCAACGCTGTCGCATTGGATGTAGTGCTGCATCACCACGAGCGCGTCGACGGCACCGGCTATCCCGAAAAAATTTCCGGCGATGCTCTCACCTTGTTCGCCCGCATGGGCGCGGTCTGCGACGTGTACGATGCGCTCACCTCCAACCGCTGTTACAAGAGCGGCTGGGAACCTTCCGAAGCTCTGCGCAAAATGGCCGAATGGCGCAATGGCCACTTCGATGAGCGCATCTTCCACGCCTTCGTCAAAACCATCGGTATTTACCCGACCGGAACCTTAGTAAGGCTCAAGTCAGGAAGGCTGGCTATAGTCACGGAGCAATCTGAAAAAGGTTTGCTGACGCCTATGGTAAAAGCGTTTTTTTCCACCAAGGCCAACGAACCCATCATGCCGGAAATGATAGACCTCGCAAAATCCGCCGACAGCATTGCAAATGTTGAAATGGCGGAAAAGTGGGGATTTGACTTAAAGCAACTGACCGGATTTTAAAAAATAGTCCCGTAATTTCGCAGCAACAGTACAACCACACCACATGGAGGAAGCATGTCTATTGAAAGCAGTCTGAACGAAACCCGCGTCTTCAAACCCTCTGATGCCTTTGTGGCACAGGCCAATGTCTCCGGCATGGCGGCCTATCAGGCAATGTCCAAAGCGGCGCACGATGACTACGAGGGCTACTGGGCCAAGCTGGCGCGCGAAAACATCCAGTGGAAAAAGCCGTTCACCAAGACGCTGGACGAAAGCAACGCCCCCTTCTACAAATGGTTTGAAGACGGCGAGCTGAACGTTTCCTACAACTGCCTCGACAAGCACCTCACCACCCAGCCGGAAAAAACCGCGCTGATTTTTGAAGCCGATGACGGCACCGTCACCAAAGTTTCTTACCGCGAACTGCACGCCCGCGTGTGCCAATTTGCCAACGGCCTGAAAGCGCGCGGCATCAAAAAAGGCGACCGCGTGGTCATCTACCTGCCGATGAGCATCGAAGCTGTCGTGGCGATGCAAGGCTGCGCCCGTATCGGCGCGATTCACTCGGTGGTATTCGGAGGCTTCTCTTCCAAGAGTCTGCACGAGCGCATCGTCGATGCCAAAGCGGTTGCAGTGATTACCGCCGACGGCCAAATGCGTGGCGGCAAAGTCATGCCGTTGAAGCCCGCCGTGGACGAGGCATTGGCCTTGGGCGGCGTGGATGCAGTAAAGACCGTAATCGTGTACCAACGCGCCAAGTGCGAAGTGCAATGGAACGCCACCAACAACGTCTGGTGGCATGACTTTATCGCAGGCCAAGCATCCACCTGCGAACCCGAGTGGGTCGATGCGGAACATCCGCTGTTCATCCTCTACACCTCTGGCTCCACCGGCACGCCCAAGGGCGTGCAGCACTCTTCCGGCGGCTACCTGCTCGGCGCGATGATGTCCATGCAATGGGTGTTCGACTACAAAGCCAGCGACGTGTTCTGGTGTACCGCCGACGTGGGCTGGATCACCGGCCACAGCTATGTTGCCTACGGCCCGCTGGCCATGGGCGCCACCGAAGTCATCTTCGAAGGCGTGCCGACTTACCCCGATGCAGGCCGTTTCTGGAAGATGATTCAAGACCACAAGGTCACCACCTTCTACACCGCACCGACTGCGATCCGCTCGCTGATTAAACTCGGCGGCGACTTGCCGAAGAACTACGACCTCTCTTCTCTGCGCCTGCTGGGCAGCGTAGGCGAGCCGATCAACCCTGAAGCATGGATGTGGTACCACACCGTGGTAGGCCAAGAGCGTTGCCCTATCGTGGATACATGGTGGCAAACAGAAACCGGCTCGCACATGATTTCGCCGTTGCCCGGCGCAGTCCCTGCCAAGCCCGGTTCCTGCACCCTGCCCCTGCCCGGCATCATGGCGACTATCGTCAATGAAAACGGCGACGAAGTGTTCGACCAGCACGGCGGTTTCCTCGTCATCAAGAAACCGTTCCCGTCGCAAATCCGCACCATCTGGGGCGATCCTGAGCGCTACAAGAAAAGCTACTTCCCTGCAGAAATGAAGGGCGCGTACTTGGCTGGCGACTCCGCTCACCGCGATGAAGACGGCTACTTCTGGATCATGGGCCGTATCGACGACGTGCTGAACGTTTCCGGTCACCGTCTGGGCACCATGGAAATCGAATCCGCACTGGTCGCCAACCCGCTGGTAGCGGAAGCTGCCGTAGTCGGCAAGCCGCACGAGATCAAGGGTGAAGCCGTGGTTGCCTTCGTTGTGCTCAAGGGCGCACGTCCAGCCGATGCGGCGGGCGTGAAGAAGCTGGCCGAAGAGCTGCGCAACTGGGTCGGCAAGGAAATCGGCCCCATCGCCAAACCGGACGAAATCCGCTTCGGCGAAAACCTGCCGAAGACCCGCTCCGGCAAGATCATGCGCCGCCTGCTGCGCGCGATCGCCAAGGGCGAGGAAATCACTCAGGACGTTTCTACACTGGAGAATCCAGCCATCTTGGAACAGTTGAAAGAAGTGATTAAGTAAATCCGGAGGGGCTCATTTATATGCCCGCGTGGATTGCAGCAACACAAAAAACCTCCGGTTAAGACCGGAGGTTTTTTTGTTTCTTCAGTTTAGAATCCACGCCGCGCGAATCGGCAAAGTTCGCAGATAAATACCGTTGTTAAGATGGGGGCGTAAACCCGCAATCCGAGGCAACAGGTTTTGTCAGCCATAGTACCAATGGCCTTGTTATACTCAAACATCAGCACCACGAAACTCGCCATACCACATTCGAACATCGGTATTACTAGGCAACAAAAACTCAGATCCATCCATGCAACCGCTCCAATCACCTCCCCATGCGCAAAATGATGTAAGCAACTTGTTTTCGCATCTCCATTCGCAGCGTGACCGCCTCCATTATCAGGAAATAAAACAGTATGCCTCCGCCTTGGAGATATTGGAAAAATGGCCGCTGCTGGACGAAATACACCGCCTCGCCCCCGAGACTCACCGGCAAGAGGAAACATACTAATGGCAAACGTGGTGGCCATTATCGGAACCTCCGGCGGGGTCGGTACTTCCACCGTAACGGCACACTTGGCAGCCGCAAGAGTTGTCCACAAAAAAGAAACCCTGGCCTTCGACTTTTGCCCGGACAATGTATTGCGCCTGCATTTCGCCATGCCTTGGGCGGACAGCGCGGGCTTTGCACCAAGCCTGCTGAATGACGGCAACTGGTATGAAAATGCGTACCGCAGCGCTGGCGGCATAGACTTCGTTCCTTTCGGAAAATTGCAGAACGATGCCGAACTCGCGCAATTAACCACATGGCTGGCGGCCCGTCCGGACTGGTTCAAAGATCGCCAAGATGAAATCGAACTGCGCGCCGAAACACACATCATCTGCGATTGCCCCCATGCCTATCCGGCATTGCGCGAACAGGTCTTGGCGGCTGCGAGCATGGTACTGATCGTCATGCAGCCGGATTCTCTGTCCTATGCCCGCGCCGCTCAAATCGCGCAGGCCTCGGCTACGGCGGGCGGCCCGCCAGTCAGCCTGCTGCTTAACGGCTTCAACCCCGCCCGCAGTCTGGACCGCGACATCCTGGCTCTGTTGAGAACCAACCTCAAAGAGCATCTTGCCCCGGTGCATATTCATCAGGATGAATCGCTGCGCGAAGCGTTCGCATGCAAACAAACTGTTTTTGAATTTGCGCCATCCAGCCAGTCCGCTTATGAATTTCAGGCACTGACAACCTGGCTTGCCGCCCGCATCTCCAAAATGAGGAAGCACGCATGAGTGTCTTCCGTCCGTCTGCACTACTGTCTGCCTGCGGCATTGACGCACGGCAGTCTTGGTGGGCGGTATTATGGTCGAGCCTGTTCACGCGCCCGTTGCCCGGCAACACGGACTGGAATCAGCTTGCGACACTATTTCCGCATGTCAATTTCACCCGGCTGCGTCTTGGCGATTTGCTGCGCATCCCGTTTCAATTGTTATGGTTGATACTGGTCAAGCCGCCCGCCCCCCAGACACCAGGCACCTCTTTCGAAATCCGCCGCCGCCTCTGGTGGGTGAAACTCAAAAGATGGCTGCGCAGGTTACTCCCTGCCTTTGCGAAAAATGTCGCGGCGTCCGCCATGCAACATCTGCGGCACCACACGCAGTTCGACACCCAAGCTCTGCGTAGAAAAAGCGAAAGCTATGCGGGGCACCACATATGGGACCAGCCGCTACTGCGCTATGCGGCATACGGCATTGCCGCAATACTCTCCGTCATGTGCATCACCACACCGGCCAGCACGCTCGCGCAAACCGTCTTTGTGGTCTTGCTGTGGAGCGTCGCCATGCTGATCCGCCGGATTCCCGGCCAAGTGCCGATACTGTTGCTGATCGTACTCTCGGTAGCCATTTCCACCCGCTACCTGTGGTGGCGCATCGCCTACACGCTGAACTGGGATCGCAGTCTCGATCTGCTCTGGGGCATGCTGCTGATCGCTGCCGAAATCTACACCTGGCTCATCCTGTTGCTGGGTTACATCCAGTCGTCCTGGCCGCTCAAGCGCCCGCCCTTCCCCATGCCTGCGGACACGCAAACCTGGCCGCATGTGGATGTGTACATCCCGACCTACAACGAACCGATGTCCGTGGTAAAACCGACGGTATACGCCGCCATGGGATTGGACTGGCCGCACGATAAACTGCACATTTACCTGCTCGACGACGGCCGCCGCGAAGAATTCCGCGATTTTGCCACCGCCGTCGGAATCGGTTACATCATCCGTCCCGACAACAAGCACGCCAAGGCGGGCAACCTGAACCACGCCCTGACCCAAACCAGCGGCGAGCACATCGCAATTTTCGATTGCGACCACATTCCCACCCGCTCATTCCTGCAAGTCACCATGGGCTGGTTCATGTGCGACCCGAAACTGGCTCTGGTGCAAACCCCGCACCATTTTTTCTCGCCCGACCCCTTTGAAAAAAATCTCGGCAAATTCCGCGCCGTACCGAACGAGGGAGAGCTTTTTTACGGCGTGATTCAGGACGGCAACGACTTGTGGAATGCCACTTTTTTCTGCGGCTCCTGCGCGGTGATCAAGCGTGCGCCGCTGCTGGAAGTCGGCGGCATCGCCGTGGAAACAGTGACCGAAGATGCGCACACCGCACTCAAGATGCAAAGACTGGGTTATGCCACAGCCTACCTCAATCTCCCGCAGGCCGCGGGACTTGCCACCGAAAGCCTGTCCGCGCATATCGGCCAGCGCATTCGCTGGGCGCGCGGCATGGCGCAAATCTTCCGCCTAGACAACCCATTTCTGGGCAAGGGACTGAGTTGGACGCAACGGGTTTGCTACAGCAATGCCATGCTGAGTTTTTTCAACGGGGCGCCCAGACTGATTTTTCTTACCGCCCCGCTGGCCTTCCTGCTGTTCCATGCCTATGTGATCTACACCCCGGCGCTGTCGGTGCTGCTCTATGTGATCCCGCACATGGCGCACGCCAATCTGGTCAATTCGCGCTTGCAGGGAAAATACCGCCACTCGTTCTGGGCGGAGGTATATGAAACGGTATTGTCCTGGTACATCGTCCGCCCGACCACGGTTGCCCTGATCAATCCGCGCCTCGGAAAGTTCAACGTCACCGCCAAGGGCGGACTCGTGGAAAAAAATTATTTCGACTGGCAGATTTCCATGCCATTCCTGGTACTGATCGCATTCAACCTGCTGGGCTTCGGCTTCGGCATCTGGCGCATTTTCTGGGGTCCCGCCGACGAAATCGCCACCACCCTGCTCAATCTGTTCTGGACCACATACAACATACTGCTGCTCGGTGCCGCCGTCGCCGTTGCCTCGGAAGCAAAACAGATACGCCGTTCGCACCGCGTACAACTGAATTTGCCCGCGCTCCTGCACTTCCCCGATGGCAAAATAATCCGCTGCCACACCGCGGATTTTTCCGAAGGGGGCACGGCGCTGGTCATGCCGGACGGCCTGCCGGCGCTGACACAAAATGAACAAGTACTGGTCACACTCTGGCGCGGCGAGGAAGAGTTTTCCTTCCCGGCACTGGTAACCGCCACGATTGAATCCCAGTTGCGCTTGCGCTGGAACCTGACCTCGCGCGAACAGGAAATCGCGCTCATCCAATGCACCTTCGGCCGGGCGGATGCATGGATATCCTGGAATGCCAACCGCCGCCAGGATCAGCCGCTTTCCAGTCTGGGCGAAGTGCTTTCCATCGGCATGACTGGCTATGCGCGCATCGCGCGGGAAATCACGCCCTTCGCGCCCCCTGTGATTAACCGCATCGTATCGCTGTATGCCGGGCTGACAAGCCTGCTGCCGCGCACCCCGCCCGCTCTGATGAAAGCGCGAACATGAAATCCACCTTGTTAAATCCAGACCCCCTAGTTGATCGCTCCCGATAGGACGCAAGAAAATGAAACTCAAACATCTGCTTACCCTTGCCGCATTGTTGCCCGTTCTGGTTTCCCCGGCCAATGCCGCACCGACTGCCTCCCCCGCAGGCAAAACCGCATCGCCTGCCAACACCCAAGGCAAGGCTGCCGTGCCGCATGACGAAGCCCCCAAAAGCGAATTGCGCCGCATGACGCTGACGGATCTGTCCGGACAGATGTTCATACCGTTGCGCGGCAACGACGGGCAAACGCAGATCAATTTCAACGTGCGCAAGGACGAGCTGGTTACCAAGGCGGTGCTCAACCTCCACTACACCTATTCACCGGCATTGCTGCCCGTGCTGTCACACATCAAGGTGACGCTGAACGATGAAGTAATCGCCATTGCCCCGGTCAACAAAGATAACGCGGGCAAAAAACTAAGCACCCTGATCGAAATGAATCCGCGCCTGCTGAGTGATTTCAACCGGCTCAAGCTGCAACTCATCGGCCATTACAGCAGTGACTGCGAAGACCCGCTGCACAGCAGCCTGTGGGCGGACATCAGCGGCAACAGCGAAATTGAACTGAACGTGCAGCACCTGGCCACCAAGGACAATCTGGCCATCCTGCCCGAACCGTTTTTTGACCACCGCGACAACCAGCGCCTAAACCTGCCGTTCGTGTTTGCAGCCCACCCCTCGCTGCCTACCCTGCGAGCGGCGGGTGTCACCTCTTCATGGTTCGGCAATCTGGCCGCATGGCGCGGCGCGCGCTTCCCCGCCCATCTCGACCGTTTGCCGCAGGGACATGCCGTCGTTTTTGCCAGCAACACCGAGCGCCCCGATTTCCTGAAAGACCTGCCGCCGTTCACCGCGCCCGGACTGAGTGTCATCACCAACCCGGCAGACCATTTTTCCAAACTGCTATTGATCTCGGGACGGGACAGCAAGGATCTGAACACCGCCGCCACCGCGCTGGCGCTGGGCAATACCGCATTGACGGGAACGCAAGCCGTCATAGACAAAATAGCCGAAGCTGCGCCGCGTCAGGCATACGATGCCCCCAAATGGGTGAGGCTGGACCGTCCGATGAAATTCGGCGAACTGGTCGAATCGGCGCAGGAGTTGCAGGTGGCGGGACGCGTCCCCAGCACCATACGCGTCAACCTGCGCATCCCCCCCGACCTGTTCACCTGGCAAAGCCGCGGAATCGCGGTCGATCTGAAATATCGCTACACGCCTCCCATTTACTTCAGCGAATCCAGACTGAATGTCAGCATCAACGATGAATTGGTGCGCTCTTTCAATTTGCGCGCATCCGGGCAAGGTGGTGAATCGTCCCGCGTCAAATTGCCGCTGCTTGACGAAGGCCTGTTCAGCGACGGCGAAGAAATCCTGATCCCCTCGTTCAAGCTGGGCATCCGCAATCAGTTGCAATACAACTTTTCTTTCGTCACCCACAAGCAGGGGCTGTGCCGCGACAGTCTGGTGGACAACACCCAGTCCATTCTGGATGCGGACTCCACCATTGATTTTTCCGGTTTCCCGCACTACGCGGAAATGCCGCACTTGGGCTATTTCGCCTCGCTGGGTTTCCCGTTCACCAAATATGCCGACCTATCCCATACGGTGGTCGTCATGCCGGACCAACCCTCCGTGCAGGACATTGAGGTATTACTCACGGTGCTCGGCCACCTGAGTGAAGCAACCGGCTATCCCGCCACCCGTTTCAACATCGCCGGAGCCAAAGATGAAGCCATGCTCAAGGACGCGGATATTCTGGTGATAGGCTCGGCCATGCAGCAGCCGCTGCTCAAAAAATGGAGCGATCAATTGCCGGTCAGCATCAACGGCAACTCCATCAAAAACAGCCAGCCGAACCGCGCGGTGAATTTCATGTACGGCTGGCTCGGCTTCACCTCCCACGATCCCCAGATCACCACGCAGGAACAAATTGAAGTCAACGGTTCACTGGCAGCGATATTGGGATTTGAATCCCCGCTCACCCCGGAACACAGCGTGGTTGCCATCACCGCAACCGGCCCGGAACATCTCGCACAAGCGCTGGATGCGCTGGACGACACTGGACTCGTCCAGAAAATGCACGGCAGCGTTGCGATCATCCGCGGCAAACAGGTCGACAGCGCACTGGTAGGCGCAACCTATACCGTCGGCAAATTACCGCTTTGGACTTCCATCTGGTACCCGCTGTCCAAACATCCGATATTGCTGGCCGTCATGGCCGTGCTGGCCATTTTCATTTTCGCGTTTGCGCTGTGGCGCTCGCTTAAAGCCGTGACCAAACGGCGCCTGGAGAAACTCGCCAAATGAAACGGTCATTAGCCAACACGGCACGCGCCCTGTTATTTGCCGCGCTGTTCCACCCGCTGCTTCCTGCGCTGGCAGCCGATTGCGCGGACTGGCCCGACTGGAATAAATTCCGCGCGCATTTTCTCAGCGAAGACGGGCGGGTGGTCGATCCCAGCACGCCGGATGGGCAGACCACCTCGGAGGGGCAGTCTTACGGACTGTTCTTCGCGCTGGTCGGCAATGACCGGGAAAGCTTTGCACGCATCCTGCGCTGGACCGAAAAAAATCTGGCCAACGACGACCTCACTGCCCGCCTGCCCGCTTGGCAATGGGGAAAAAAGGCCGACGGTTCATGGGGCGTGCTCGACAGCAATGCCGCGTCGGATGCCGATCTATGGATTGCCTACACGCTTATCGAAGCGGGGCGTTTGTGGAAAAACCCCAAGTACAACGCGCTGGGAGAGCTGCTGGCCGAACGCATCCTCCGCGAAGAAAGCGTGCAACTGCCCGAACTGGGTACCGCCCTGCTGCCGGGCTCGCAAGGCTTCCGCCCGCAGGAAGACACGGTGCGCCTTAACCCGAGCTACCTACCGCTCCAGATCATGCGGCGCATGGCCGCGCTGCATCCCAAATCGGCCTGGAAACAAATAGCGAGCAGTTCGATCGAAACCATAGTCCGCTCCGCCCCGCTCGGCTTTGCGCCGGATTGGATACGCTACAAGAGCGGACAAGGATTCCAAGTGGATAGCGACACCGGCGGCACGGGCAGCTTCAATGCGATTCGCGTTTACCTGTGGGCGGGCACGCTGGCGGAAAATGAACCGGTGCGCACGGTCTTCATCAGACATTTTGCCCCCATGCTGCGCGTGATCGAAAACAACGGCGCACCGCCGCAGGAAATCGACACCCGGCACGGCTCGCTCAAGAACCCCGGCCCGGCCGGATTCTCCGCCGCGATGCTGCCCCTGCTGGAGGCCGCCAAAAAACCGCAACTGCTGCACCAGCAACGCTTGCGCATTGAGGCCAAATCTCCCCTTGAGCGCGACGATAACTATTACGAACAATCACTCACCCTGTTCGGTTTGGGTTGGGTGGAAAACCATTACCGTTTCGCCAGCGATGGCGCCTTGACTCCCCGTTGGACATGCGCAGCCAACTGATACTCTTTGCCCTCGGTCTGGGTGCAAGCATGCAGGCAATCGCCATGCAGGAAGCACCGCAAACAATCGCAGAGGACAAACCTGCGCGGCACGCCATTGCAGATACCGGCCCCGCCTCTGCGGAGTTGCTGAAGCGGGCCAAAATGTGGCAGTCGCGCAAGCGCGACGACCTCGCACTTGAAACGTTGGATAAATTATTACGCGTAGCCCCCGACAATGCGGATGCGCTCGCCATGCTCGCCTCGCTGCAACTGCGCACCGGACAAAACGACGCCGCACGCGAGACGCTGCAACAGTTGCGCGGCGTTCAGCCGCAACATCCCGCCGTGGCGCAAATTGAAACCCAACTCAGACTGCAAGAAGGGGCTGACAAACAAACGCTGCTCAAGGCACGCCAACTCGCCAAGTCGGGGCGCGAACTCGTCAGCATCGCCTATAGCCGTCTCGGTGAGGAAAAACGGCAGTTGCGCGCCGACGGCCTGCACAAAATTCAATCCGCCCTCGCACTGTTTCGCGGGCTATACCGCAACGTGCCGCCCGCGGGCGACGCCGCGCTGGAATACTGGCAACTGGTTGCCGACACCGAATTCGGCTGGATGAATGCCTACATGGGCCTGAGCAAACTGGTACGCGACAATCCGGACAACCCGCGTTACGAATTGGCACTGGCGGAACATTTGAGCGAGCGCCAGCCAGTCCATATGGAGATTTTCCGGACTTTCGCCAAAGCCGCCGACGTACCGGAATTATCCAAACAGGCAAGAAAGTCATGGCGTCGCGCCCTGATCCGGCTGGATATTGATACGGAAGAAAAACTGGCGCAGCTCAATGCGCGCATTCCGCTGGTTCGCGAATATCTGCGCCACGATCCCGACGACAGCGTCATCAAAAATTTGCTGGGCAAAGCCGAAGCGCGGCGCAAACTATTATCCGATCCGGACTATCAGGCGGGGCAGGCGGGGCTCGCACTGCTGGATGACGACAGCAACGCAGACACTGCCGACATGCGTATCGAAGCGGCCGAAGTCAAATTGCAGCGAGCTTATAACGCACGCCATACCGACGGGGAAATCGTCGGCGGCATGGGCCTGCTGCACTTGCGTCAGGGACATCATGCCGAAGCGCGCGCCTATTTCATCCAAGCCCAGCAACTCGATCCGGCGCAACGCGGCAAATGGGAAAAGCTGGCTGTTACCGCGAAATATTGGGGACTATTGCGCGAAGCAAAAGATGCCGCGCTGGGTGGTGAATATCCGCTCGCCAAACAGAAACTCGCCGAAGCCCGCCAACTGTTGCCACGCGAGTCCGCCGCACTGATCCGGCTGGCTAAAATTCACGAAATTCAGGCACAAGATAACGAGGCCGAACGCGCCTACCGGCAGGCACTTGTATTGTCGCCCAACGACAGGGAAGCGCTGGAAGGTCTTGCCGCGCTCTACTTGCGCACGGGGCGCGAGCAGGAAATCGCCGCGCTGCAAACCAAGCTGCCCCCCGCGCAACGCAAGCAACTGGATCAAGCCGTTGGCACGGCCAAAGCGGATAAGCTGCGCCAGCAAGCCGAACAGCTGCTCGCCCGGCACCAAAAGCAAGAAGCCATTGCGCTGTACGAACAGGCGGTGCGCATGGATGAAAACGATCCATGGTTGCGTTACGACCTCGCCCGCCTGTATGCGGCACAAGGACAAGCGAAAAAAGGACAGGCGCTGTTCGACGAACTGTTGCAACGTCAGCCCAACAATGCCGAAGCCCTGTATGCCATGGCACTGTTCCAGAGCGGACAGGAGCAGGACATGTTGGCGTTGTCCACGCTGGAGCGGATTGCGCCGAATGCGCGCAGCCGCAACATGTCGCTCCTGCAAAGGCGGCTGTGGCTGGGCGTGCAGAAGCAGCGCATGTTCTGGCTGCTCGAACACGGGCAGCACGATGAAGCCATGACACTGCTGCACAAAATTGAAAACACGCTGGGCGACGACCCCGACCTAACGTCCGAGATGGCGGATGTTTATATCGCCGCCGGACAGGACGAGCGTGCCTTCGCCCTGATCGGCCGGCAAGAAGAGAAGCGGCAGGACACCGCATGGCAACTCCGCCGCGCGCGCCTGCTAACAAAAAAGCCAAGCAAAAATAATGATGCGGAACTGGCCGGACTGCTTGAGCGCATTGCGGCGCAACCGCTGTCGGCAGGACAGCAAAGAGACCTGACCGATTTGCGCCACCTGCGTGCGGAGTGGCTGCGCAAGCAAGGACGCTATGACGAAGCCGAGGAAATCTACCGTGCCATTCTGGGGCAACACCCCGCCGACGACGATGCCACGCTGGCACTTATCGACACGCAGATTGAGGCAGGCGAAACCAAAGCCGCACAGCAACAAATCGGACAGGCCGCCGCCAGTCGCGACGACCCCGAGTATCTGGCCGAATTGCTCGACCGACTGATCGACACCGGCGATGATGAGCAGGCGCAACAACTGGCGGAGCGCATCCTGAGCATCGCACCGGAGCATGCGCCGACCTTGCGCCTAGCAGGCAAATTGGCGCAAAAAAATAACCGGCTGGAACAGGCCATCGCCTACCGGCAACGCGCTTTGCACAGCACGAAAACCGGCGGCGGGACAGTGGAAAAATCCGGCAAGGATTACCGCATACTGGCCGAAATGCTGGACGAAAATTCCCGCTGGTTATCCGCCGCGTTCGATTGGCATACGCGGACAGGCACGCCCGGCACTTCGCAACTGGATTTGAAAGAAACGACGCTGGAATGGAAAGAGGCGGCACATAAATTCGGGCATCCCTATGCGCGCGCCGATCTGGTACAAATTGATGCGGGCTTACTGGATTTGGCGTCCTACGCGGGACACACCTTCGGCACGAGCTGCCTTACCTGTAGCGGTGTTTCGCTGCAAAACGCAATCGGAGATCGGAAGAGCGTCGTGTAGGGAAAGAGTGTAGATCTCGGTGGTCGCCGTATCATTAAAAAAAAA
>FZPW01000029.1_pt1 | contig 46713 bp, 38 predicted proteins | sample 1534771 | NCBI WGS metagenome assembly FZPW01 (sample SAMEA104161894, study PRJEB21768) | metagenome | biome: subterrestrial habitat; feature: phreatic zone; material: underground water | place: France | collected 2016-06-01 | depth 60 m | reverse complement strand
AATTTTTTGCTCGCGCCTTGTCTTGCTTATAACCAGCCACTTGCCAGCTTGCTGGCTTAGTGGATTGGCTAGTAGTTTCATCAGAAATTTGAATTTTTAGAAGCGCCCTAATCTTGCTGGGACTTCCAACCGGGATGGCGTGTGCGGGGCTTAGATTGCCGCGGAGACATCGCGATATTGCTCCGCGATTTGCCTGAACTCCTGCTGTACGGCGAGGAATGCGTCAATGACATCCGGGGCGAAATTTTGTCCCCGGGCATGGGCGATGGCTTCCACCGCATCTTCGTGGCTGTAGTGGCCGTGGGCAATAATGGCTACCGCTTCCTCGTGGCTGAAGGCTTCTTTGTAGGCGCGCTGGGTGATGAGCGCATCGTATACGTCGGCGACGGCCATGAGCCTTGCGGGGATGGGGATGTCGTCGCCTTTGAGTCCCGCCGGGTAGCCGCTGCCGTCCCACTTTTCGTGGTGGCCGGTGGCAATGTCCCGGGCGATATGCAGGAATTTGCTCGGGGCGGGCAGGCTGCTTTCCGCGGCGGCCAGCACGTCGCCGCCCAGCACGGGATGTTTTTTCATGACGTCAAATTCTTCCGCTGTCAGCTTGTCCTGCTTGAGCAGGATATGGTCGGGAATGCCGACTTTGCCGATATCGTGCAGCGGTGCCAGCTTGTAGAGCGCATCGATGTTTTCATCGGTGAGAAAGTCGCGGTAACGCGGATGGTCGCGCAGTTTCCCGGCGAGCGTGCGGACATAGTGCTGCGTGCGTTTGAGGTGGTTGCCGGTCTCGTTGTCGCGGGTTTCCGCCAGTGTTCCCAGCGCAACGATGGTCACATCGCGGATATGCGCGGCCTCTTCGGTTTTGTGGCGCAGTTGCGCGGTGCGCTCTTCCACTTTTTGTTCCAGATGGTCGTTCATCGCGGCGAGCTGCCATGCCAGTTGCTGGTTTTCAAAATGCTGTTGCAGCGAGAGCAGAATGCGTTTGCCCAGAAAGTGGCCGGATACCAGCGCCACCACCAGAAACAGCACGAGCAGGGCGGTCAGTGCGAAATGCACATCGTCCCGCTCAATGACGATGCGGAAAGTGAGCGGCAGCATCAGCCCCAGCGTATAGGCGTAGAACGCGGGTGGGTGCGTCGAGTCGGTGGCGACGGCCCCCGCCACCAGTCCCAGCATGATGCAGATCAGCACCATTTGGATGAGCAGATCGGGGGGCAGGAAAATAAGCGTGCCGAAGCCCCACATCATGCCTAGCGACAGGGCAAACAGAAATGAGTAACGGCTCCATTTTTTGCACTGCGCTATCGTGTCGAGTTCATTGCGGTGGCGGTACCAGAGAATAAATTGCGCCAGATGAATCAGGTAGGCGCAGCCCAGCCACAGCAGCAGTTGCGGATGGGCGTTTGACAGCTTTCCCCACAGCAGCCAAACATAAGCCGGCTCGATCAGCAGTTGACTGAGCATGATGGCCGGGAACAGTTTCATGCGCGCGCGCAACTGTTCGGCGCGCACGGGAAGGGTGTTCTCATCAATGCGGAAGCGCATGCACTCTAGAAGCGAATTTTTGTTTTTTGCGGGGCTGGATAGGCTCACGGGGACACTCCTTCCGCATCACTATAATGTTCGGCGATTTGCCGGAAGGTGTCCTGTAGTGCCACAAAGGCATCAACCAGATCCGGGTCGAAATGGTTGCCTTGCCCGCGAATGATGATGGATGCCGCCTCTTCATGGCTGAACGCTTTTTTGTACACGCGGGGACTGATGAGCGCGTCGTACACATCGGCAATTGCCATGAGGCGTGCGGAAACCGGGATGGCGTCTCCTTTGAGTCCCGCCGGGTAGCCGCTGCCGTCCCATTTTTCGTGATGTCCGGTGGCGATATCGCGGCCGATGTGCAGGAAGCGGCTGGGCGCGGGCAGGTCGTTTTCCGCGGTGGCCAGCACTTTGCCGCCCAGCGTGGGATGGGTTTTCATAATGGCAAACTCTTCGTCGGTTAATTTTCCCGGTTTGAGCAGAATATGGTCGGGAATGCCGACTTTGCCGATGTCATGCAGCGGAGCCAGTTTGTAGAGCGCTTCGATGAAATCGTCTGACAGGAAACTTTTGAAACGGGGATGTTCGCGCATGTGGTTGGCGAGGGCGCGCATGTAGTGCTGGGTGCGCTTGAGGTGGTTGCCCGTCTCGTTGTCGCGCGCCTCCGCCAGAATACCCATCGCGACAATCGTCATGTCGCGGAAGTGCGCGACTTCTTCGGATTTCTGGTGCAACTCGGCCGAGCGCTCTTCCACTTTTTGTTCGAGCTCATTGTTTTTCGCGGCGAGTTGCTGAGCCATAGACTGGTTTTCGAAGCGCTGCTTGAAAGACAGCAGGATGAGTTTGTGCAGGAAATGGCCGGAGGCCAGCACTACCAGCAAAAAAAGCACCATTAGTGCCCCCAGCGCGTAGTGGGCCTCATCCTGTTCCATGAGCACTCTGAAAATAACCGGAAGCATCAGGCCGAGCGCGTAAGCGTAGAGCGAGGGGAGGTGCGTCGCGTTGGTGGAGGCCGATCCGGCGGCCAGCCCCAGTACTACGCAGATCAGTACGGCCTGAATCAGCAGGTCGTCCGGCATGAAAAGAAAAGCGCCGAAGCCCCACATCAGTCCTATGGTCAACGCAAACAGAAAAAACAGGTGACTCCACTTGTTGCACTGGGCAACAGTCGCGGTATCTCCGCGATGTTTGAACCAGCCGACAAATTCGACCAGATGCAGCGCGTAGGCAACGCCCAACCACAGCAGCAAATAGCGGTGCGAATTTGAGCCCCACACCAGCCAGACGAAACCGGCCTCCACCGCAATCTGGCTGAGCAACATGCCGGGGAATTGTTTCAGGCGCACGCGCAACTGTTTCGATCGTACGGCGAGATTCCTCCCGTCAACGCGGAAACGCAAATCATCGAAAAAGTTGCCGGGAATAACCATTGTCCTAGGCCGAGTCTATTCGGGGCGTTAGTGGACAACAAACACCGCAGGCCGTCAATTATTTCTAGTTCGCAACCTTGTTGTGCGGTGCGGTAAAGAAATCAACCGCCACCGCCGCGTCGCGCGTGCGCTTGAACGGCGGCAGACTCTGCCAAATGCGCTTGCCGTAGTGCTTGGAAATCAGGCGCGGGTCGCAGATCATCAGCACGCCCAAGTCGCCTTCGTCGCGGATCAAGCGTCCCGCGCCCTGCTTGAGGTTGATGATAGTGCGCGGCAACTGGTATTCCATGAAAGCGTTGCGCCCCTGTTTGCTGATTTGCGCGATGCGCGCGGCCAGCACCGGATCATCCGGCGGCGCGAACGGCAGCTTGTCGATCACCACCAGCGACAGCGCTTCGCCGCGCACGTCCACGCCCTCCCAGAACGACTGGCTGCCCAGCAGCACCGCGTTGCCGTGCTCACGGAATTTGCTCAACAGCTCGTTGCGCGAACCGTCGCCCTGCATCATCAGCGGGTACTTCAAATTTTTGCGGTCGAACTCGGCTTGCAGGATGTCGTAGGCCGCTTGCATCGCGCGCAAGCTGGTGAACAGCAAAAAGGCGCGCCCCTTGCTGGCTTCGACCAAGGGCAACGCCGCCCGCACCACGGCCTCGGTGTAGCCGGGGCTGTTCGGCTCCGGCATGTCCTGCGGCACATACAGCAGCGCCTGTTCCTGATAGTTGAAGGGCGAGTCCCAGCAGGCGGTGCGCGCGTCGGGCAAGCCCATCTCCGCCTGATAGTGGCCGAAGTTCTGCTTCACCGCCAGCGTGGCGGAGGTGAATATCCAGGCGCGCGGATGGCCGCTGATCTGCTTGGCGAATATCTCGGCGATGGAGAGCGGCGTGGTGTTGAGTTGCACGGAGTGGTGGAACACTTCCAGCCAGCGCACGGTGTCCTGCGCTTTTTCGTCCTGCCATAGTTTGAGTTGTAGCACCAGTGCTTGCCCGCGTTGCCAGCAATTCTCCAGCCCCTCGCTGCGCTCGGCCTGTTGCTCCAATAATTCGGTGAGCACCTTGAGTTGCTTGCTGACGGCGTTGATCGCATCCGTCCAGCCGGGCAGTTCCAGCGCTTCGTCGGCGGGCATGCGTCCCTCTTTCTTTTTGAACACCAGCCGTAAATCGCGCGCGGCTTTTTCCAGCGCATCGCAGGCGGGCGGCAGCGGCGTGAAATCTTTGGCGCCGGTCAGCGCTTCGAGCTGGCTGTCGCGGGCGAGGTCGAGCAGTTGCGTGGTGGAAATGCTTTCGCCGAAAAACAGGCTGGCGGTTTCCGGCAACTGGTGCGCCTCGTCGAAAATCACCGTGTTGCAGGCGGGCAGCAGCTCGGCCACGCCTTCGTCGCGCAGCATCACATCGGCGAAGAACAGGTGATGGTTGACCACCACCACATCGGCCTCCATCGCCTCCTTGCGCGCCTTCAATACGAAGCATTCTTTGTGCTGCGGGCAATCCTGCCCCAGACAGTTTTCGCGCGTGGACGTCACCTGCTGCCAGATCGGCGCGGTCTCCGGCACATCGGCCAGCCCGCTCTTGTCGCCCGATTGCGTTACCTTGGCGTAGGTCACGATCTTGCCTAAATGCTTGACGTCTTCGCGTGTCTTGAACATGCCGTCGGACTGCGTGCGCTCCAAGTGGTAATGGCACACGTAGTTCGAGCGGCCTTTGAGCAGCGCGATGGAGACGGGCACTTTGAGCGCGTCGCGCACGGTGGGCAGGTCGCGCTGGAATAGCTGGTCTTGCAGGTTTTTGGTTCCGGTGGAAATCACCACTTTGCCGCCCGCCAGCAGGGCAGGGGCGAGGTAGGCGAAGGTCTTGCCCGTGCCGGTGCCGGCTTCGGCGATCAACTGCCCGTTGCTGTTGATCGCCTCGGCGATGGCCTGTGCCAGCTCCACCTGTTGCGGGCGCGCACGGAAACTTTCGATGTGCGCGGACAGTGCGCCATCGGGGGCAAACAGGGCGGAGATTTGTGCGGAAGTGAGCAAAGGGGCGATCTAAAACGGCTGGAATGGGGCTGCGTTAAATGCCGCAACCAAGCAAGGCCGCGATTTTACGCGAGGGCGGGAGATTTTGTTGCGGTGAAATAAAAAATGACCATTTCGGCAGAGTGATTATGCGGAGGCGTCATTCGGGCAAGCCGGGCTGTTCTGATAAAATGCCGACCCTTAACTACTGCATTAATCAAAGCACGACGAAGAACCATAGGAGAGAAAAATGACCGTTGATTCGATTTTGAAAAAACTCGTTGCCGGTATGTGCTTGGCGTTGCTAGCCGGAACCGGCTATGCGGCGGAAAGTGCGCTGGACCTCACGCTACCGGCGAGCCGCTTTTATGCGCAGGATGCCAAGTCTTTTATGCTGGCCGCCAATGATACGGGCGTGACGGCAACCGGAGGGGCTGCGGTTGCGGCGAAGCCGGTGGAGGAATTTCAGCCGAAACTATTTACCGGACGCAAAGCACACCAATACCTCGGTGTAACCACGGCGGTGCTGGCCGCAGCGGCTTTTATCACCCACCCGCACCCGACCGACCCGAATGCGCCGCGCGAAACCAACGGTACGCACGCGCAACTGGCCAAGGCGACCATCGTTGCAGCCGCCGCGACGATCGCGACCGGATTAGCAAACCACTGGGACGATTTCAATGCGGAAGACGGCTGGTCTGATCCCGATAATTTGCATGTGCTGCTGGGCGTCACCGGTGCCGCGTTGATGGCGTATGCGGTGAACCAGTCGATGAATTCATCGACTCCGGTAAGCCATGCCGGGATGGCCGAGTTGGGCGCGCTGGGCATGGTGCTTGCAATCAAACTGACTTGGTAACGGGGAGATGAAAATGAACTTCAAACGAGTGGCCGTATGCGCCGTAGTGTTGTGCCTCAGCGGGGCAGCATGGGCCGAAGAAGAAAATTTCGCCCATGCTTTGTTTACACCGTTCCGCCAGAAAGAAATCGTTCCCGTCGACAATAAGCAATACAAGGAAGAGTGCGGCTCCTGCCACTTTGCCTATCCGCCCGGTTTGTTGCCGTCCAAGTCGTGGGAGAAACTGCTGACCGCCGATGCGTTAAGCAAACACTTCGGCGAGAACGCCGAACTCGACAGCGACACGCTGAAAGTGATTCACGACTACGCGGTTGAATCTGCGGCGGACAAGTCTTTCCACAAGCGCTCGCGCAAGATCGCCATCGCCACGGACAACATCGACGCGCCGTTGCGCATTACCGAAGTGCGCTATATCAAACGCAAGCACAGCGAGCTTTCCGAGAAGATGATCAAGGGCAACAAAGATGTGAAGTCGTTGAGCTATTGCGATGCCTGCCACACCCAAGCCAACAAGGGCGTGTTTGATGCCGATACGGTGAGAATTCCGAACTATCCCGATTGGGATGACTAAGCGCGAATCGTATTTCCGCGTCAATGAAAGGGCAGCCGGGAGGCTGCCTTTTTTCATGGCATTCCATTCGGAGGGCTGCTACAGTCTTGCCGCTCTGGGAGGAGCCTGCGTCACGACAAAAGGAATTAAGCATGGAAGATCAACAAGGGCAGCAAAACCAGCATTTTGAATTCACCGGCAAGGGCTGGGAATATTTCAGGATATGGATTGTTAATGTGTCGCTGACCATCCTGACGCTGGGTATCTACAGCGCGTGGGCCAAGGTTCGGCGCTTGCAGTATTTCTACCGCAACACGCGGCTGGCGGGCGCGAGCTTCGATTATCACGGCACGCCGCAGGCGATTTTGAAAGGACGCTTTATCGCGTTTGCGTTGCTGCTTGCCTATAACGCGGCATTCAAACTTAACCCGCTGCTGGGCGCGGCTGTCGGTTTGTCGCTGGCCTTGGTGATGCCTTGGCTGCTGATGCGCTCGCTGCGCTTCAAGCTCTACAACAGCAGTTATCGCGGGCTGCGTTTCGGTTTTGCCGGAAAGACGCGCGGCGCTTACGGCGCATTTTTCGGCTATCCGATTCTGGCGGCATTCACGCTTTATTTGCTGGCACCGCTGGCGCACCAGCGCATCAAACAGTATCAGTTCGCCAACAGCCGTTTCGGCAATACGGCGTTTAATTTCGGTGCGGCGGTGAAGGGATTTTATCTGCTCTACCTGTCCGCGTTGGCGGTGGCCTTGGGCACGTTGCTGTTGCTGCCGGTACTGGTGATGATGTCCGCCTCGGGCGAGGGCATACAACGGTTGATTAGCGGCTTTACGGTTGCCGCGCCGCTCATTGGGTTCATCGCGATTGCATCCTTTCTGATCGTGAGTAGTCTGTTCAGCGCCTATATGCAAAATCTGGTGTGGGGCAACACTGCGCTGGGCGAGCACCGCTTTTTCAGCCATGTATCGGCGCGCCGTTTGCTGTGGATACGCGTGAGCAATTTTCTCGTCATCGTGCTGACGCTGGGATTGTTCATGCCTTTCGCCGCGATCCGCATGCAGCGCTTCAAGTTGGAATCCATGGGCGTGGCATTCAACGGCGATATGTCCGCTTTCATCGCCGACCAACAGCTGCAGGCGAGTGCCGCAGGCGAAGAAACCGCCGAGATGTTTGATGTCGACATTTCCTTCTGACGCATCCCCGCAAGTATCCGCCGTTTTTTTTGACGGGCAGACTGCCGCCGGCAAAGCGGTGGTGCTGTCCATCGTCGGCGACGACTTGCTGTTGCACGGTGAAAATGAATTGCGCTGGCCGTTGCGCGAGGTGCATATCTCAGAGCGTTTGGGCAGCACGCCGCGTCTGTTAAGTTATGCGGGCGGCGGGCATTGCGAGGTGACCGATCATGCCGCGCTGGAGCGAGTGTTGGTACAACTCGGCAAGCGGCGGCACTGGCTGGACGGCATGCAGCACAGCCTGCTTTGGGCGCTTGCGGCGGTGGTGTTGCTGGTGGTCGCTTTTGCTGCGGCGTATCGCTACCTGTTGCCTTGGGGGGCGGAAGTGATCGCCATGCGTGTGCCGGATGCGATGCTGCAAAAAATGGGCAGCTCCACGCTGGAAACGCTGGATAAGTTTGCGCTGCAACCGAGCAAGCTGACGGCGGCGCGTCAGCAGGAATTGAGCGAGGCTTATGCGCGGCTAAAGCCGATGCCCGCTGCGCGGCTGCCATATCACTTGGTGTTTCGCAGTTCGCCGGACATAGGAGCGAATGCCTTTGCTTTGCCGGACGGCAGCATCGTGCTGCTGGACGAGCTGGTTGCTATAACTAACAACGACAACGAAATTCTCGCCGTGCTGGCACACGAACGCGGCCACGTCGAACGCCGCCATGCGATGCGCATGGTGCTGCAAAGCTCGGTCGTGGGGTTGGTGCTGGCGTGGTATGTGGGCGATGTCAGCTCGCTGCTGGCGACCGCTCCGGCGATCATGATGCAGGCCAAATATTCGCGCGATATGGAGCGCGAGGCGGATGAATATGCCGGACAGACCTTGCAACTCAATGCCCTGTCGCCCTGCCTGCTGGCAAGCATGCTGGACAAATTGCAGGCCGCGCACGAAGCCAAGCGCGCGGAAAAAATCCCTGCAAGCGATAAGGATAAAAAGGGCGCGATGGACTACCTCGCCAGCCATCCCGCGACGCGGGAACGCATCGCTTTGTTATGTGCCGCACATTCAGCGCGGTGATGTCGCGTGATATGATTCCGCCCCATGAAAAATCCCACTGATTCCCTCCGCCGTTTCCTGTTTGAACATGCGCCGATACGTGGCGAGATCGTGCATCTCGATGCCGTATGGCAGAGCGTACTCGAACGCCACCAATATCCTCCCGTATTGCGCGACCTGATGGGTGAGCTGTGTGCTGCCGCCGTGCTGCTGGCTGCCACGCTCAAGCTGCAAGGTTCGCTGGTGCTGCAAATTCACGGCAAAGGCGCGGTGAAACTGCTGGTGGTGGAATGCTCCGGCAGCCTAGAATTGCGCGCTACCGCCAAGTGGGAAGGCGAGCTGGAACAGGGCACACTGAAAGATTTGGTGGGCAACGGGCGCTTTGTTATCACGCTCGATCCCAAGGATGGCAACCAGGCTTATCAGGGCATCGTCGCCCTGGAAGGCGACAGCGTCGCCGACATCCTGCAAAACTACATGACCCGCTCCGAGCAATTGGATACCCGTTTGTGGCTGGCCGCCGACGGACAACATGCGGCGGGCATGCTGCTGCAAAAACTGCCCGATCAAAAAGGTCAGGATGACGATGCGTGGGAGCGCGCCAGCCATCTCGCATCTACGCTCAAGCAGGAAGAATTGCTGACGCTGCCGTCCGCCGAACTGGTACACCGTTTGTACCACGAAGAAGATATTCGCCTGTTCGATGAGCAGGGCGTGGCGTTCAACTGTTCCTGCTCGCGCGACAATGTTTCGCGCATGCTGAAAATGCTGGGGCGCGAAGAGGTGGATTCGATATTCGCTGAACGCGCCGAGATTGAAGTGTTCTGCGAATTTTGCAACCAGCGCTACGTGTTTGATCCCGTCGATGCCGAAGCGGTATTCGCCGATACCTTGTCGATCCCGAGCAACGAAACGCGGCATTAATCTTTACCCCACGGCGCTACAACATTCCCTCCCCCTTGCAGGGGGAGGGCTAGGGTGGGGGTAGAAACGTAGTAGCTCACCGACTCTACCCCCATCCCAACCTTCCCCCTGCAAGGGGGAAGGAGCCGAGCGGCTCTGCGGCTCTAATGAGTTGTTCGGGGTTTCAGCAGCGAGAGATTGTTGTAGGAGCCGGCTCATTCAAAATGAATTCACCGTGAGTATTGAAATGAAATACAACCTCCTAGGCAAAAGCGACCTGAAAGTTTCCGAATTCGCCCTTGGCACCATGACCTTCGGCGAACAAAACACTTTGGCCGATGCCTGTGCGCAGCTCGACTATGCCGTGGCGCAAGGCGTTAACTTTATCGACACCGCCGAGATGTACCCCGTGCCGGGCAAGGCGGAAACGCAGGGGCGCACCGAAGAGTACGTCGGGCACTGGCTCAAGAATCAGCAGCGCGATAAGTTAATCATTGCCACCAAAGTTGCAGGCCCCGCGCGTGGCTTCGGCTGGATACGCGGCGGTCCGGTTGCGCTGGATCGCGCCAACATCACGGCGGCCATCGACACCAGCCTGCAACGTTTGCAAACCGATTACGTCGACTTGTACCAATTGCACTGGCCGGATCGCAACGTGCCGATGTTCGGCAAGATCGACTACGACCCCGCGCAGGAACGCCCCTCGGTTTCGATTGAAGAACAACTCACCGTGCTCACTGAATTGGTGAAAAGCGGCAAGGTGCGCCATATCGGCATCAGCAACGAAACCGCTTGGGGCGTGGCCGAGTTTTTGAAAGTCTCGGAGCGCCTCGGCTTGCAGCGCATCGTCTCGATCCAGAATCCGTACAACCTTATCAACCGCGCTTTCGAGATCGGCTTGCACGAGATGTGTCACCGCGAACAAATCAGTCTGCTGGCTTACAGTCCGCTGGCGTTCGGTTTGTTATCGGGCAAATATGCACAAGACCCGCAAGCGCACGGACGTATGACTTTGTTCCCCGCCTTCGGTCAGCGTTACCACAAGCCCAATGTGCCGTTGGCTACGGCGGAATACGCCAAGCTCGCGCAAGCGCACGGCCTGTCTCCGGCGGCGCTGGCGCTGGCTTTTGCGCGCAGCCGCTCCTTCGTCACCAGCACCATCGTCGGTGCGACAACGCTGTCGCAGCTTCAGGAAAATTTGCAGCGCATCGAGCTGAGTTCCGAAGTGCTGAAGGGGATAGAAGCGATACACATGAAGTATTTCAATCCGGCACCGTAACCCGGAATTTTGATAGCTTCGCAACGGTAGGCGAGGTCACTCCAGAGTCGCCTGCCGCACCGCGTGTTCCCATGCCGCCATATATTCAGCAGCGCGCTCGCGCGGCATGGTCGGGTGGAAAACGCGTTCCGTCTGCCATTGTGCGGAGAGTTCATCCAGACTCGAATAGACGCCGCAGGCCAGCCCCGCCAGATAGGCTGCGCCCAGCGCCGTGGTTTCAATTACCTTGGGGCGCACGACCGGGATGCCGAGCAGGTCGGCCTGAAACTGCATCAATAAATTGTTCACGCACGCGCCGCCGTCAACGCGCAATTCGGTGACATGGTTGCCGCCATGTGCGGCATCGCGATTCATGGCATCGAGCAGGGCGGTACTTTGGAAGGCGATGGATTCCAGTGCGGCGCGGGCGATGTGGGCGGTGGTGGTGCCGCGCGTGAGGCCGACGATGGCCCCCTTGGAGTGCGGCTTCCAGTAGGGGGCACCGAGACCGGTAAAGGCTGGCACGAACAGTACGCCGCCCGCATCCGGCACCGATTCGGCGAGCGCCTGTACCTCCGAGGAACTCTTGATCGCATGCAATCCGTCGCGCAGCCATTGCACTACTGCGCCGCCTATGAAAACGCTGCCTTCCAGTGCATATTCGGGCGTGGCTGTCGCTTGCGCAGCGGCGGTGGAGATGAGGCCGTTGCGCGATTGTTCTAGGCTGCTGCCGGTGTGCAGCAGCATAAAGCAGCCGGTGCCGTAAGTGTTTTTCGCCAATCCGGCACGGAAGCAGGCTTGGCCGAAAAGCGCCGACTGCTGGTCGCCCGCGATGCCGCCGATGGCGATGGGACTGCCGAAAATATCGGGATCGGTCTCGGCGTACAGGTGGCTGGATGGATGAACCTCGGGCAGCAGTGAGGCGGGAATGTCGAGCGCGGTGAGCAGTTCTTCGCTCCAGCGGTTGCGGCGAATATCGAACAGCATGGTGCGTGCGGCGTTGCTGACATCGGTGGCGTGTACGCGCCCGCCCGTGAGTTGCCACAGCAGCCAGCAATCAATCGTGCCGAAGGCCAGTTCGCCGCGTTCCGCCAGTTCGCGCGCGCCCTGCACATTGTCGAGTATCCAGCGCAATTTGGTCGCCGAGAAATATGAATCGATCACCAGTCCCGTTTGTTCGCGCACAGTTGCCTCGAAGCTGCGCGCACGCAGTTCGGCGCAGAGCGGCTCGCCGCGCCTGTCCTGCCAGACGATGGCGTTGTAGAGCGGCTCGCCGGTTTTGCGATGCCACACCACTGTGGTTTCGCGCTGGTTGGTGATGCCCAGCGCCGCGATGTCGTCCGCTTTCAACGCTGCTTTGTGCAAGGCTGCACGCGCCACATCGAGTTGCGATGTCCATATCTCGCGCGGGTCGTGTTCGACCCGGCCGGGGGAGGGAAAAATCTGGCGGAATTCGCGCTGTGCCATGGCGACAATTTCGCCGCCGGGGGTAAAGACAATTGCGCGGGAACTCGATGTACCTTGGTCTAGAGCCAGCAGATATTTCATTTCTCCTCCTGTTCACTTCATCTGATCGTATTGGCGCGTAGGAGAGATTATTGTAGACGGGAGCATCGTTCCCGATATTTTTTTCTGGCACAAATAGCTGGTAGCATGAGATCAGCCTTTTGCAGTTGAACGCCGGGGGATGCTGGCAAGGTGAAAATTGACACAGGAGAAGACGAAATGACTGACCTGCTTGCGCAACTGAAATCCATGACCGCCATCGTTGCCGACACCGGCGACATCGAGGCGATACGCCGCCACCGTCCCGAAGACGCGACCACCAACCCCTCGTTATTGCTCAAGGCCGCGACCTTGCCGGAGTACGCGCCGCTGATTGCGGATGCTCTCGCTTGGGCCAAAGCGCAAAGCGGCAACCGCGAGCAGCAGGTGCATGATGCGATGGACAAGCTCGCGGTGGATGTCGGCATCGAGGTGCTGAAAATCGTCCCCGGTCGCATCTCCACCGAAGTCGATGCGCGCCTGTCGTTCGATACGCAGGCCACGCTGGACAAGGCGCGCAAGCTGATCCGTCTATACAACGAGGCGGGCATAGCCAACGAGCGCGTGCTGATTAAAATCGCCTCGACTTGGGAAGGCATCCGCGCGGGCGAGATACTCGAACACGAGGGCATCCACTGCAACCTCACACTGATGTTCGGTTTCGCGCAGGCGCGCTGCTGCGCCGAGGCGGGTGTCACGCTGATTTCGCCTTTTGTTGGGCGCATTTTTGACTGGCAAAAAAACCGGGAAGGGCGCAGCGATATTGCCGCCGAAGAAGATATGGGCGTGCTGTCGGTGCGCCGCATTTACCAGTACTACAAAGAGTACGGCTACCCGACCACGGTGATGGGCGCATCGTTTCGCAACAGCGGCGAGATATTGGCGCTGGCGGGCTGCGACCGCCTGACCATCAGCCCCGGCTTGCTGGAGGAGTTGCAGAAAACAGAAGGCGTACTGCAACGCCGTTTGAGCTACACCGGCAAAGCCAAGCCGCGCCCTGCCTCGATGACCGAAGCAGAATTCCGCTGGGAGATGAATCAGGATGCGATGGCTACCGAGAAACTGGCGGACGGGATACGCGGGTTTACGGCGGATCAAATCAAGCTGGAAAAAATGCTGGCGGAGAAACTTTAATATCGTTTGGACGGGCACGCCGTGCCCGTCACCAATCAAACCGTATCGTGTTCATCAAACAAACTGCGCTGCACGGCATAACGCATTAAATCTGCCATGCCGGTGAAGTGCATTTTTTCCATGAGCTTCTTTTTGTGCGAGCTGACGGTCTTGTTGCTGATGATGAGCTGTCCGGCAATTTCGTTGACGCCCTGTCCGGAAACCAGCAAGCGGAATACTTCCAGTTCGCGTTCGGATAGGCAGGCATGTCCCGCTTCGCCTTCGCCGGATATGCTGTCCAGCAGCATGCTTTCGGCAAATGCCGCATCAACATAACGCCCGCCACCCAGCACTTTACGCAAGGCATTCAGGAATTCATCCGGTGTGTGCATCGTCGAGATATATCCGCGCACTCCATTTTTAAAAGCCTGCGTGACGAACTGGGTGTCAGAATTTTTGCACAACACCAGAATTGCCAGATCGGGAGAGGTCGCGATGGCGCGTGAAATCAAATCCAGCCCGGAAATGCCTGACATGGACATATCCAGAATCAGCGCATCCGCTTTAAACCGTTGCAGCATGTCGATCGTCTCGCCGCCATCCGCCGCTTCGGCAACCACATCAAAACCGGCATCCGCATTTAGCAGATTCCGCAACATTTTCCGGATCAAGGTTTGCCTGTCGGCAATGAGAATTTTGGACATCGCAATCACCTGTGTTCACGCTGCACGGTGTTGGAGGTGTGCTCCGGCGGCGCAGGGGGACGGAGTAATACTCGCAATGCGGGGATGTGGCAAGGAGCGTGACGGTCTATGTCTGCCTAGATATGAGTTGGATAGCGCTCGCGGTCATGCAATCATTTTTTGGGAGCGGCATATACTCAGAATTACCCGTGGCTAAATGGATGCGAAATGCCAGACAATGTTTGCGGGGAAATATCTAATCGGCAAATAACGGAGTTCATGCTTGCCATTTCAAGTGGGAAGTTGCACGATGATCCGTCTGGAAAATCAGGATCTGCGATCAAATGATACTTATCGAACAAGATGAGAAGGACGAATTTCAAGGTGTTTTGAAGCGATTCAAACTACCCGTGGACGATTTCGACTTGGTGGAAACTGATACGACAGATCCGAAAACTGATGAAATAATTGCGCTTACCGGATTTGTCGTGGTTACACAAAAATCCACTAATTTGAAAGCACAATATCCAATTGGAGACGGGTCTAGGTGGATTGAAGAATTTGAAAGAGATTTAGAAATGCATTTGTTTGGCAGATAACAACCATGATTGGAAAACTTCATTTAGCGTCTCCAAAAATTGCTAGTGAAGTTTTTATTCCTATCACCAGTTTTCGAATATTGCCGGAAGCGACCTTGCTGCTCGCTTCGATGCTGACGATACTCGCGATATTTGCGCAGCATGTTTGGATGGTTTCATGAGAGAAACCAGAGGCGGCTTCTTCATGTTCTCCGCAGTCTGAATTTTCGGCGTGTCTATATCCTGCGCGTCAAGGAGTATCTGATGAATTACAGAATAGAACACGATTCATTCGGTGACATAGAAGTACCCAGTCAAAACCTATGGGGTGCGCAGACACAGCGCTCTCTGCTGCATTTCAGCATTTCGAATGAGCGCATGCCGGACGAGATTATTCGCGCACTGGCAGAAGCGAAACGCGCTTGTGCCCGCGTCAATTGCGACCTTGGCATTCTGCCTGTCGAAAAAATGCAGGCCATCATCCGTGCCGCAGATGAAGTACTGCAAGGCTTGCACAGGAATGAATTTCCTTTGTCTGTCTGGCAGACTGGCTCCGGCACCCAGAGCAATATGAACATGAACGAGGTATTAGCCAATCGCGCCTCCGAATTAATGGGGGGCGAACGTGGCAGGAAACGGCTGGTGCACCCCAATGATGACGTCAATCAGGGGCAATCGTCTAACGACATTTTTCCCTCGGCCATGCATATTGCCGCAGTGCTTGGCATTTCACATGATGTGCTTCCGGCGCTGATAGCTTTGCGCAAAACTTTCACCATCAAGTCGCAGGAATTCGCAGATATCCTCAAGGTCGGGCGTACGCATTTGCAGGATGCCACCCCGCTCACACTGGGGCAGGAATTCTCCGGTTATGTCGCACAATTGGACCATGCCGAAGCAGCGATTACCGCCACCTTGCAGGCATTATTCGAATTAGCCGCAGGCGGAACAGCGGTGGGCACAGGATTGAATACCCATCCGGAATTCGGGCAGCGCGTGGCGGATGAATTGAGCCAGCGCCTCAAGCTGCCGTTCAAGAGTGCGCAAAACAAATTCGCCGCATTGGCCGCACACGATGTGCTGGTTAATGCGCACGGTGCGCTCAAAACGCTTGCTGTCGCGCTGTTCAAAATTGCCAACGATATTCGCTGGATGGCTTCCGGACCTCGCTCGGGGCTGGGCGAGATACACATACCCGAAAACGAGCCGGGCAGCTCCATCATGCCGGGCAAAGTAAACCCCACCCAATGCGAAGCGCTGACCATGTTGTGCTGCCAAGTTATCGGCAACGACACGGCGATCACGCTGGGCGGAGCTTCGGGTAATTTCGAGTTGAACGTTTTCAAGCCGCTCATCGCCCACAACTTCGTGCAAAGCATGCGCTTGCTGGCTGATGGTATGGCGAGCTTCGATCAAAATTGCGTGCAGGGCATCGTTGCAAATCATCAGCGCCTGAATGAATTGATGGAGCAATCACTGATGTTGGTGACGGCGCTGGTGCCACATATCGGCTACGACCGTGCAGCTGAAATTTCACAGCGCGCTCAACGCGACGGTTGCTTGCTCAAGGAGGCTGCGCTGGCCTTGGGTTACGTTACACAGGCAGACTACGAGCGCTGGGTTGTGGCGGCCAACATGGTGAGCCCGCTATCGAATTAAATACTTGACTGTATCTATCGACTATGTATAGTGGGGGTGTTCTTCCTGCAATGGCGTTCTGACTGCCATGCCTCTTACAACTCTTAGTTTCAACGCGAGTTGCATTGTATACATGACGGTATATCCAGCAATTCCGGTGCCAGTTAACTCCATGCGGGTGTGATGTGAATCACTAACAAATGGAGGATGTCATGGCCGCTTTCTTCGGAATAGATGAACACAATGCCCAAGGCTTCATAGACAACAGCGTCATCTGCCTGCCCCATACTCCCGACGGTAAATTTGCATTACTCAGCATTGTTTCGCCCATTCAAAACTCGGATATCGTTTTTATCAAACATTGTTCGCCGCTATCCAGTCTGCACATCAAGGCAATAGGGGTTGTGCAGTCGAGTTACCCGCTTAACGTCGATACCGAGGTGTGCCTGCCGGTGGAATGGGTATGGCAGGGAGAGAAGGTGCTGGATAACTTGGACGAGGTGTTGGCGCAGTGTGGTGATCCGCTGTACGAAGAGCACAACATCATGGTGCAACGAGAGATCATCGATCTGTTGCCGACGAAGTACCGTGTGTCTCTCGCTATATAAGGCTGCCGGGCCTGTGCGGAGAGTGTCGCCGGACGGCTTTAATTTCGTCGGACTGGATTTACGCTTTCAAGTTGCCGACTTATCCGGTATACAGCGTAAGCCCCTCAAGATCAGCGAGTGAGGACATCATGAGTGATATATGCGCCCTATCCAATAGGAAGTGCAAACCCTGCGAAGGCGGCATGTTGCCCCTGTCGCAGGAAGAGAGCAACAAGCTGTTGAGTCAACTTGATGGCTGGGCGTTGCAAGATAAAGTGATCCGCAAAACCTTTGAGTTCAAGAACTATTACCAGACCGTGGCATTTGTAAACGCGGTGGCGTGGCTATCTCACCGGGAAGATCATCATCCAGACCTGAGTGTTGGATTCAACCGTTGCAAAGTCGAATACTTCACTCATACGGTCAACGGGCTGTCGGAAAACGATTTTATTTGCGCTGCAAAAGTAGATCGTTTATTTCACCTATGAAATAAACGTTGCTGCGAAGTTAGTGAAACTGATGAAAGAGGGCTGTGCCCACTGTCAGAGGGTTTTGCCATGAAAATTCAATATGACAAAAATGAGGTTGTCGCTGCCGCCCGGTATATTGTGGAAAACAAGCCCAGCGCCAGTGCGCCATCAGAGATTCCCCATACGGATAGAGGCTTTCAACCAGAACGTGGATATGTGGATGCCATTCTGGAAAATATGCGCGCGCTCGCAAGAGAGAATGCAAAGGTGTATCTGGCTGTTCAACAATCACTTGCTGCGGGAAATTCGAATGTTGATCAGCTTTGGAGTAAATGGGTTGAAGTGCTCGGGGTAGGTGGATATTGGATCATCGCAAACATTGAAGAAGATACGATCAAATTTGCGATCACAGTGTCGCCATGGTTTGGTACCCCAAAAAATATCCACGAAGAAATATAACTTTCCGAATTCTTAACAAGTGTGGTTTTAGAATTCTTACGAAATTCAGACTGCCTGACGGCGGCTCCTGAATCAGGAAGGATGCTGTGAAACACATTGAAAAACACAGAACACACCGCATCGGATGGCTCCGTGCCGCTGTTTTTGGCGCAAATGATGGCATTGTTTCAACTGCCAGCCTCGTCTTGGGGGTGGCGGCGGCGGGAGCGAACTCCACTAGTGTTTTGATCGCAGGCGTTGCCGGTCTTGTGGCCGGTGCTATGTCAATGGCTGCAGGCGAATATGTTTCGGTGAGTTCGCAGGCCGATACGGGGCAAGCGGATCTGGATCGTGAGCGTAAAGAGCTGGCCGCTGATCCACATCTTGAGCATGAGGAGTTGGCGGCAATCTATGTGAAGCGAGGACTTGATGCGAAGCTTGCTTCCGAGGTGGCTACCCAGTTGATGGATCATGATGCACTCGGCGCACATGCGCGTGACGAACTGGGGATATCCGAGACCTTGAACGCACAACCTGTTCAGGCAGCATTGGCATCCGCAGGCACTTTTTCAGTTGGCGCCGTTCTCCCTCTACTGGTGGTTATTTTGGTGCCAGTTCCCGCATTAATGTGGGCGGTTTCCGGAAGCTCACTCATATTTCTGGCCCTATTAGGCGCACTGGCTGCGCGCGTTGGCGGAGCTCCTGTGTTTAATGCTGCTGCTCGAGTGACATTTTGGGGAGCCATTGCCATGGCCTTAACTGCCGGAGTCGGGGCTTTGTTAGGCGCTTGAGTTATACCTAAAATTTAGGTTTTCAACGCTCGCAACTTGTTGCAGGTGCGATGTCGTAAACAGGCCTCAGCCTGAATTTTAAGTTTGACTCTTTAATTTGGGATAGTTAAATGACAGCCGCAACGTGAGCCCGCCTACATTGCCTTCGCCAAACTCAACCCCACAGCCTCCGCCACCTCAATCCCGTCTATCGCCGCCGACATAATCCCCCCCGCATACCCCGCGCCTTCTCCCGCCGGGTACAAACCCTTGGTGTTCAGGCTCTGGTAACTCTCGTCACGTTTGATGCGCACGGGGGAGGAGGTGCGGGTTTCTACGCCGGTGAGGACGGCGTCGTGCATTGCGAATCCCTTGATGGTTTTTTCGAAGGCGGGTAGGGCTTCGCGCACGGCTTCGATCACGTAATCGGGCAATGCGGTGGAGAGGTCGCCAAGGGTGACGCCGGGTGTGTAAGAGGGGAGGACTTCGCCCAGCTTGGTGGAAGGGCGCTGCGCGATGAAATCGCCGACCAGTTGCCCCGGTGCGTTGTAGTTGCCGCCGCCCAACTCGAAGGCGCGGCTTTCCCATTTACGTTGGAACTCGATGCCCGCGAGCGGGTCGCCGGGGTAGTCCTCCGGGGTGATGCCGACCACGATGCCGCTGTTGGCGTTGCGCTCGTTGCGCGAATACTGGCTCATGCCGTTGGTGACTACGCGGCCTTCTTCCGAGGTCGCTGCGACCACCGTGCCGCCGGGGCACATGCAGAAGCTGTATACCGAGCGGCCATTGCTGGCGTGGTGTACCAGTTTGTAATCCGCCGCGCCCAGCAGCGGGTTGCCCGCGTTGGGGCCGAAGCGGGCTCGGTCGATCAGCGCTTGCGGGTGCTCAATGCGGAAACCGACCGAGAAGGGTTTCGCTTCCAGATACACGCCGCGTTTGTGCAGCATCTCGACGGTGTCGCGCGCGCTGTGGCCGATGGCGAGCACCACGTGTTGGGTGGCGATGTGTTCGCCGTTCGCGAGTGTCACGCCGCGCACTTGGCCGTTGTCGATTTCGATGTCGCTCACGCGGCTCTGGAAGCGCACTTCGCCGCCGAGTTCGATGATGTTGGCGCGCATCACTTCCACCATGCCCACTAGGCGGAACGTGCCGATGTGCGGCTTGCTCACGTACTCGATTTCCGGCGGCGCGCCCGCTTTGATAAATTCTTTCAGCACTTTGCTGCTGTAGTGTTTCGGGTCTTTCACTTGGCTGTACAACTTGCCGTCCGAGAACGTGCCCGCGCCGCCTTCGCCGAACTGCACGTTCGATTCCGGGTTCAACTCATGTTTGCGCCACAAGCCCCAAGTGTCCTTGGTGCGTTCGCGCACCTCTTTGCCGCGCTCCAAGATGATGGGGCGGAAACCCATTTGCGCGAGGACCAATCCGGCGAACAAACCGCAGGGGCCTGTGCCGATCACGACCGGGCGCTCGCTCAAATTTTTCGGCGCTTGCGCGACGAAGTGGTAGCTGGTGTCCGGTGCGGGTTTTACATGCAGGTCGTTCTTGAAACGACTCAACACTTTCTCCTCGTTCGCCACGTTCACATCCAGCGTGTAGATGAAGGAAATGGCCGAGGGTTTGCGCGCATCGTAACCGCGCCGGAAAAGAGTGAAGTCGAGCAACTCATCCACGCGGATACCGAGACGCTTGATGATCGCGTCGTGGATGGCGTGTTGCGGATGGTCGATGGGGAGTTTGATTTCAGTGAGTCTTAGCATGGTGCTATTTTACCGCGAGGCGGGGCATGTTTTCTGTTTTTCTATGCCTTGGCCTAGATATTTCGGCATATATGTAGGGCATGGCTTTGGTGGTATGGTGAGTCGGCGAACAGGTTTATTTATGCCGATTTGGGGAGCGGTATTCTTGTGTTGTTCCCCGCCTTGGCGCGCCCCGCTGCAGCGTTGATTTTGGCATCAAAAATGATTTGACCAAGGGGTACAAGAAATGCGGCGCATAAAGCATTCACGAACTCAACTGTATTGGCGAAACATCAAGCTGCTCATGCTGTTTTTGACGTTGGCCGTTGTCGCCTCGTTACTCTGGAATTTGCATTCCCAGCGTCAGAGTCTCAATGCGAGCTTGCGCATGCAGGTCATGGCGATACACAGTATGGAGATGGAATACCGCAACTGGGTGATCCACAGCGGCGGGGTTTATGTGCAGGTGTCCGATAAAATTCAGCCCAGCCCGTGGTTGAGCCATGTACCCGAGCGCGACATTACGACGCCCTCGGGCAAGCGGCTGACGCTGCTCAACTCATCCTACGTGGTGCGGTTGGTGCATGAGGCCATGCGCACCAGCGGGAACACTTTGCGCGATCACATTGCCAGCCTGCGACCGATCAATCCGGCCAATGTCGCCGATGCCTGGGAGCAGAAGGCGTTGGAAGCTTTTTCGCGCGGCGAAAAAGAGGCCGCATCGCTCGATGTGTTGGCGGACGGCAAAACCTATTACCGCTACATGAAGCCGATGTTTACGGAAGAGTCGTGCCTGAAATGCCATGCTCGATTCGGAGACAAGCTCGGCGATATTCGCGGCGGAGTCAGTGTCGCCATTCCGGTTGATGCGGTTATGCTCGCCGGACGCAATGAGCGCAACGCAACCATTGCCGGACACGGGCTGGTCTGGGGGCTGGGCATAATCGGTCTGTTTGTCGGCGGCAGAAAGCAACAGCAGGCAATGCGGGCGGTCGAGCAGGGCGAAGAAACATTGCGCATTAACGAAGAGCGTCTGCACTTCGCCACCATGGCCGGAAATATCGGTATATGGGATTGGGACATTATCAAAAATGAACTGGTCTGGGACGAAAGCATGTACGCCCTCTACGGTATCCGCCAGGAGGATTTTGGCGGTGCCTACGATGCGTGGATCAGCACGCTGCATCCCGAGGACCGTGAGGCGACCGACGCGGAAATTCAGGCTGCACTGCGCGGGGAACGGGAATACGCTCCCGAGTTCCGCATTGTTCGTCCCGACGGTACAGTCCGAAAAATCAAAGCCGCCTCCAAAACCTACTACGACGCGCAGGGCAACCCCCTGCGTATGGTCGGCACCAATATCGACATCACCGAGCGCAGAAAGGCCGAAGAAGCCGGTCGCGCTGCCTCCCAATATGCCCGCAGTCTGATTGAAGCGAGTTTGGATCCGTTGGTGACAATTAGTGCGGAAGGAAAAATTACCGACGTCAATAAGGCAACCGAAAAGGCCACCGGCAGAACCCGGACGGAACTGATCGGCACGGATTTTTCCGATTATTTTACCGAGCCGGAAAAGGCAGGGGCGGGGTATCGGCAGGTATTCGCCAAGGGGTTTGTCACCGACTACCCGCTGGCTTTGCGCCACCGAGACGGGCACATTACCGATGTGCTCTACAACGCCAGTATTTATCGTAGCGAGGCGGGCGATGTATTGGGCGTGTTCGCGGCGGCGCGCGACATCACCGAACGCAAGCGGGCGGAAGAAATCCGCACGCGCCTTGCCGCCATCGTTGAGTCCTCTAACGATGCGATCATCGGCAAAGATTTGAACGGCATCATCACCAGTTGGAACAAAGGTGCGGAAAAGATTTACGGATATTCCGCCGCCGAAATTATCGGTAAACCCATTACCGTGCTCGCGCCGCCCGAGCGCCATGCCGAGATTGAGGGCTTCCTCGAAAAAATACGCCGGGGCGAAACCGTCGTGAACTACGAGTCGGACCGGATACGCAAGGACGGCACACGGATATATGTCGCGCTCACCCTGTCGCCTATCCGTGATGCGGCGGGCAAAATTAGCGGCATCTCTACCATCGCGCGCGACATCACCGAGCGCAAGAATGCGGAATTTGTTTTGCGCCAAAGCGAGGATGCGCTGAAAGAAGCGCAACGTCTCGCCCATGTGGGCAGTTGGCATATGGACTTGGCGACCAATCAGGTGGTCTGGTCGGAAGTGCTCTACAAAATGTACGGCTTCGATCCGTCGCAGCCGCCGCCGCTCTATACCGAATCCATGAAGCTCTTTACACCGGAGAGCTGGGAAAGACTGAGCTCGGCCATCGCCCGGGCCACGGAGACCGGTCTTCCGTATGAGTTGGAGCTGGAATTGGTGCCGAAGGCTGGAGGTCTCGGGTGGATGTTGGCGCGCGGGGAGTTGGTGCGTGACGAGCGCGGCGTGCCAGTCAGGGTTCGCGGTGTGGTGATGGACATTACCGAACGCAAACGGGCGGAAAAGGAAATCAACGCGCTTAACCGCGAACTTGAGCAGCGCGTGATTGCGCGCACCGCCGAGCTGGAGGCCGCCAACAAGGAGCTAGAAGCCTTTTCCTTCTCGGTGTCGCACGATTTGCGCACACCGCTGCGAGCCATTGACGGCTTTTCCCAAATTCTGCTGGAGGACTACGAAAGCAAGCTGGATGCGGAAGGGTGTCGTTTGCTTCATGTGGTACGGGACAACACCCGCAAGATGGGGGCGCTCATTGATGACATTCTGAAATTTTCGCGCGCCGGACGCGTCGAGCTCTCTTGCGTCGAGATCGATATGGCGGCACTTGTGCGAGAAGTCTATGCCGAGCTTCAGCTGGTTGCCGGCACGGACACGCTGCAACTGGACATCGGCGCGATTCCGCCCGCGCAATGCGATAGGGTGATGATGCGCCAAGTGTTTACCAATCTGCTGTCAAACGCGATTAAGTTCAGCCACACCCGGGAGAAACCCGAAATCAGAGTGGGCAGTTTCATTGAAGGGGGGGAGACAGTCTATTTTGTGCGAGACAACGGTGTCGGTTTCGACATGAAGTATGTCGACAAATTATTCGGCGTGTTCCAGCGCCTGCATGGCGTGGATGAGTTTGAGGGCACGGGAATCGGTCTCGCCATTGTCAAACGCATCGTTGTCCGTCACGGCGGGCGGGTGTGGGCGGAGGGCAAGGTTAACGAAGGAGCGACCGTGTATTTTTCAATACCGCACACCGCAGCACGGCTAAAGGAGTGCGCATGAGCTATGTATTTTTATGCGAGGCTATCACGGGAGCCCCGCTCGTAAATGTGAGTTGTATTGCTGAGGCCGGGCGGGTAAACCGTCTGTCCCGGGCAGGAGGAAAGCATGGATGAAATCAGGCTGTTGTTGCTGGAGGATAGTGCCGCCGATGCCGAGTTACTGGAATTCAGGCTGCGCAAGGAGGGGCTGAAATTTTCTTCTTTGCGCGTGGATTCAGAACCCGCTTTTAAACACGCGCTGGCTGATTTCAAACCGGATATCGTGCTGGCGGATTACAACTTGCCCGCCTACACCGGGCATGCCGCGCTGAGGCATGTGCAGCAGGCGTATCCCGATATTCCCGTAGTCATGGTGACCGGAGCCATCGGCGAAGAGATGGCTGTCGAGCTATTGCGCTCAGGCGCCAAGGACTACATTCTGAAAGACCGCATGACACGCTTGCCCGCCGCGATCCGGAGGGCGCTGGAGGAGCGCGAGCAAATCCGCGCGCGGCGCGAGTCCGAGCAAAAATTAAAGGAAGCAGAGAACAAGTTCAGGACACTGTTCGAGGCGTCGAACGACGGTATATTTCTTCTGGATGAGAACGGTTTTGTGGATTGCAACCGGCGCGGGGCATGCATGTTCGGACTTGCAAGAGAGGATGTTATCGGTCACTCCATTGCGGAGTTCTGTCCGGAAAAGCAACCCGACGGGCGCTTGTCGTGCGAGGTGGCCGGGGAAAAAAGTCGGGCGGCAATGCGGGGTGAATCCCTGGCCTTTGAATGGAGTTTTTTGTGTTCAAACAATATGCAGTTCGATGCGGATATTAATCTGAGCCGGATCGAGTTCGGCGGCTCGGTATACCTGCAAGCCGTGGTGCGCGACATTACCGAGCGGAAAAAAGTGGAGCAGGCCTTGCGCGACAGCGAGAGCCGTTTCCGCAATCTGGTGGAAACCACCAGCGACTGGATTTGGGAAATCGACGAGCATTGTGTTTACACCTACGCGAGTCCGCGTATCAAAGATATTCTCGGTTATGAGCCGGGCGAGGTTCTCGGAAAAACGCCGTTCGCACTGATGGATTATCCGGAGGCCAAGCGAGTTTCCGGTTTTTTTGCAAAGCTGGTCGAGAAGAAACTACCGATCGTCAACCTGCAAAATACCAATCAGCACAAGGACGGACATGCAGTCGTGCTTGAAACCAGCGGGGTTCCCGTGATCGGAGCGGACGGAATGTTTCGCGGTTATCGAGGTATTGACCGAGATATCAGCGAGCGCAAACGGGTCGAGAATGCGCTGGTCGAAAGCGAGTGCCGTTTGCGCCAGTTGGCCGACTTCGACGAATTGACCAAGCTACCCAACCGCCGATTGTTGTTCGACCGTATCGGGCAGGCCATGCTGGCCAGCAAACGCAGCGGATGCTACGGCGCACTGATGTTTTTGGATCTGGATAACTTTAAACCGCTCAATGACACTTACGGTCATGATGTCGGCGATCTGCTGCTGATCGAAGTGGCAAATCGCATCAACAGTTGCGTGCGCGAAGTCGATACGGTTGCCCGTTTTGGCGGTGACGAATTTGTGGTGATGCTCAGTGAACTGGCGGTGGATAAGACACAATCACGGGCACAGGCAGGTATCGTAGCGGAAAAAATCCGCTCGATTCTTGCCGAGCCTTATGTGCTGACTTTTCGCATCGCAAATGACGTGAAAAAAACGGTGACGCACCGCTGCACCTCCAGTATCGGCGTGGTGCTGTTTATCAATCACGATGCCTGTTCCGGGGATATTCTGAAGTGGGCGGATCGGGCGATGTATCAGGCAAAAGAGAACGGGCGAAATACGGTTTATTTTATCGACACGGAATGCAAGAGTACGGCTTGAACGGGCGGTGGGCGAAGAGGGCTTCGCGCGCGATTCGGAGAGGCGGTTTTACCATTTCCCTTAACAACAACCGCTTTACCAATAAAGGAGAAGAATCATGGATGACATGGTGAAAGAAGTTGAAATCCTGCTGGTGGAAGACAATCCGACCGACGCGGAACTGGCGATCAGGGCACTGAAGAAAAGCAATCTGGCCAATAAACTGGTATGGGTGAAAGACGGAGCCGAGGCGCTGGATTTTATTTTTGGCACCGGCGCCTATAGCGGCCGCACGGTGGTCAACGGCCCCAAGGTCATCATGCTGGATTTGCGTTTGCCCAAGGTGGACGGCATGGAAGTGCTGCGCCGAGTGAAGGGGGACGAGCGCACGAGAACTATCCCTGTCGTGGTGCTGACCTCCTCCAAAGAGGATCGTGATGTGGCAGAGAGTTACCAGCTCGGGGTGAACAGTTTTATCAGCAAGCCGGTGGAATTTGATGCGTTTGCCAAGACGGTGTCCGAGCTGGGACTTTACTGGTTGCTGGTGAATCGTCCCCCGCAGGCGGTGAAATAAGCAGGGAGTACCCGCCATGAACGGCGAACTGCGAATACTGATGCTGGAGGATACGGCCACCGATGCGGAATTGGCCGAGCGCGAATTGCGCAAGGCCGGGATTGCATTCATTGCGCGGTGGGTTGAGACGCGAGCCGCATTCATGCTGGCGCTCGGTGAATTCCAGCCGGATATTATTTTGTCGGATTACAGGTTGCCCGACTTTGACGGTATGGCCGCGCTGGAAATTGTGCGGCGTGAACATCCTGAAATTCCCGTGGTCATGGTGACCGGTGCGCTCAGCGATATGGAGGCCGTCGAGCTGATTCATGCCGGAGCCAAGGACTATGTTTTGAAAGACCGGCTGGCGCGGTTGGCGCAGGCCGTGCAGCGCGCCCTGGCGGCGGAGCAAAGCGCGCGAGAGCGGCAGGCGGCAGAGAAAGCCTTGCGTGAAAGCGAGGCGAAATTTCGCGCGCTGGTGGAGTCTTCCAGCGACTGGATATGGGAGGTGGATGAGCAGTCCGCCTATACCTATTCGAGCCCGCAGGTGTTCGACTTGCTCGGATTTCGCGCAGAAGAGATAGTCGGCAAGACGCCGTATGAACTGATGACTTCCGTAGATGCGGCACGGCTCAAACAGGCGCTCGCGGGGATGGTGGAGCGGCGCGAACACTTCCGTCTTTTGGAGACGGTCACCCATCACAAGGACGGGCGGCTGGTTTATCTGGAAACCAGCGGCACGCCCATGTTCGATGCGCAGGGAGCGTTCAAGGGGTATCGCGGCATCAATCGCGACATCACCGGACGCAAAGAGGCCGAGAAAGAGCGACTCGCCAGCGCGGCAAAGTTGGAGCAGACGCTGCTGCAAATCATCGAAGCCATCGCTGCCACGGTTGAGGCGCGCGACCCCTATACGGCGGGGCACCAGCGCAGGGTGGCTAAACTGGCCAGTGCCATCGCCCATGAAATGGGGCTGTCGGACGATAAAATTCGCGGCCTGTATCTGGCGGCCACCATCCATGATCTGGGAAAAATACGCATCCCAGCCGAAATTCTCAGTAAGCCCGGTGCACTTAATTCAGTCGAATTCGAACTGGTCAAAACCCATCCGCAAACCGGATACGACATCATCAAAGACGTGAAATTTCCCTGGCCCATCGCGCAGATGGTGTTGCAACACCATGAACGGTTGGACGGCGGCGGTTACCCGCAACGCCTGAATGGCGAGCAGATGCAACTGGAGGCCAAAATATTGGCGGTGGCGGATGTGGTTGAAGCCATGTCTTCTCACCGCCCGTACCGCGCGGGCTTGGGGCTGGATGCCGCGCTGGACGAGATCACCCAACAGCGCGGCATACGCTACGATCCTGACGTGGTGGATAGCTGCATTGCGTTGTTCAGGGAAAAGAAATTTGACATGGAGCTGAAGTAGGGCGGGAGAGTTTACCCATCCCGTCGGCCGAAATTTTCACGCTGGTGCTACAGGAGTGTAACGACGAATGTCGTTCCAACTATCGCGCCGCTTGCCCCTGTCGCCCAGCCCGTCGTTACGATAGAACTAAACGTCCCCCTCATGCCTCCAGTCGTGTCGATCAGCACGAACTGTTGTCCGGCAGTGTATGGTCCTCCGGTGAAATTCAGGGTGAGCGTGCCGCCCAGCGTTGCAGTTCCCGGGACGGTGATATGCCCCTGAGTTACGCTCTTGGTTATGCCGTCGATAGGCAGTGTTAACGCACCCGTCGCTCCTTGCTGGAAGTTGCCGCCCAGCGTGATTTCGTGCTGCCCTGCAGCAAACCCCAGACCCGCATTGTTGATGATGTTGCCGCTACCGAATGCACTGGCATTGCCCGCAGCAACCGCTCCCGCATTGATGGTCGTGCTGCCGGTGTAGCTGTTACTCAATAACGTGGTGGTGGCCGCACCCGCCTGCACCAGCGAACCCGTGCCGCTGATGTGCGACAAGGTGATCGGGGTGACGGTGTTCTGTACGATTAGGGTGCCGTTGTTCACGATGGCATCCGTGAGCGCGCCGCCGACGGACTCCGCCGTTAACAGGCTGCTGTCGCCGTTGTAGCTGCCCCGCTGCCAAGTTGTATTGCCTGTTGTTCTGACGGTGATGTCATTCAGCGGCACCGTTGTTCCTGTACCGAGACGCAACTTGGCGTTGGCACCGATGGTGGTGATGCCGTTGTAGTTTTGCGGCTGCGCAAAGGTCACGTCATTGCCGACAGTCGGCATGATGGTGACGTTGCCCCAGCCTATATCGCCCAAGCGATGCGGGCCGCCGCCGCCGCCGGTGATGCCGATATTCAGCGTGGTCGGACCGTTGTAGTTGAAGGCCAGCGTGCTGCCGCGCAGGTTGATGTAGGCATTCTTCGCGCCCAGCACCGGATACGGTTCGGCAGGCGACGGCGCGGACGGCAGGAAGAAGTTGGCGTGTGTGCCATTGCCCCACTGTACTGTCCCCGCGCCAGACTCGATGTTGATACCGCGATAGCTGGCATCGTTGCCGTTGTTGATTCCGTTGCGGTAGATCGCTTTGGCATAGTTGAGGTTCGGATCGCTCAAGCCGGGGTTAACCAGATTGGGGTTGTCGTGCGGGCTGTTGTCGGTGTGGCTATAGACCCCGGTCATCACGATGGTGGAATTGCCGATGGCGTGGAAGTTAATGTCGTTGCCGTATGCGGCCTCGTAGATGTTGTGCGGCACGGTGACGGTGCTGCCTGGCGGACTCCACACCAGCCACGAGCCTTCGTTGAGTACCCCTTTCGAATTAGGCATGGAGGCCGCCACATGATTGCTGCCGAAATCGTGTCCCGCGCTCAACGACACGACGCCCGTCATGGGGTTGATCCCGCGCATGGAGTGGCCGCCCCACACGCCAACTGCCTGCACGATACTGCCGCTGCCGCTCTCCATGCCGAAGAGCACGAACTGCGCGCTGCTGACCACGATCTTGCCGTTGTTGCGAATGTTGTCGAGGTTCACCTCGCCATTGATTAGCGTTGCGGCATTCTTGCTGTCGGAGGTGGCGATGAGGTTGGGGCTAATATCGGCGGCAGTGTTGGTGCCGATTTGCAGCGTGGCGCCGGGATCAATGGTGAGTACCGGCGGATTGGTGCCGGAAATCGTGAGCGCGTAGCCTGCGCCGGGATAAGTGGTCTTGGTGACCAGCTCGACCTGTTGTGCGTCGGGCAGGGTGAAGGTGCTGGCCTGCGTGATAATCAATGTGCCGGGGTTGCTTGTACCGCCGACAGCCGAGAGCGTGAGCGTGCCTTTGCCCGAGATGATCCCGGTGTAGGTTGTGGTGCCAGCGGGCAGATTAATTACTGCATCGCCGTTGAGCGTGACATTCGCATTCGCGAGGATCGCGGCCGTAATGTCGGTACTTCCTGTCGGGGCAGTTGAATTCGGATTGACGGTCGTCGCCGAAGTACTGCCGCCACTTCCATTCCCGCCTCCGCAACCTCCGACAGCAATGGCGCAGGCAATGAGCAACGGGAGCCACAGACTCCGGATATTTATTTTCATTTGAGGTTGCTCCGGTGGTTGTTCAACGGGGGGAAATACAGATGCAAAGTTGAAATAGATCTTCAGAAATGGACAAGGAAGTTCAAGATGCTGCGGCGATTATGGGCGGGCATGAGAAGCCCGGTCAAACCGTAAATTTACCGATGTAGGAAAGCAGGAAGGCCGATACCGGGTGGTTGTTGATGAATAAACTAATGGCGGAAATGCCGACGGGAGGTCGGCGTTCCTATTCTTTTTCCGAGCGCCAGATCGACAGCACGATCCAGATGCTGTTGAAGCCGGCAATCATGAATCCCAGAAAGCCGAATAGCGGCAGTCCGAACAGGGTGGGGCCGCCTTGCACGGTCATCACGATGGATGAGCCGATGATGAGCGCGGCGGTGAGCAGGCCGATGGTGAGGCGGTTGGTGCTGCGGTCAATCTGGTGGCCGAAGTGATCGAGGCGTTTGATGTCGAGATCAATTTTTAATCGTCCACGCCGGGCTTCTTTCAGCAGGCGCGCGGCGTCGCGCGGCAGGCCTGTTAACAGGCTGAGCACATCGTGGATGCTGTGGCGGCTACGCTTCAGCAGTGTGGCCGGATGGTAGCGCTGGCGGAGGACGCGCTTGAGGAACGGTGCGAGGTGGTCGGTAATGTGGAAGTCGGGATCGAGTTTCAGTCCCAAGCCTTCCAGCGTGATAAGCGTTTTGAACAACAGGGTGAGGTCGGCAGGCAGCACGATTGAATGCGTGCGCATGATGCGGGTGACTTCTCCCAGCAGATCGCCGAAGCGAATCTCCTTGAGGGTGCGGAATTCGTAATCGGAAGCCAGTTCGCTGACGTCGCGGTAGAGTTTGCTCTCGTCTACATCGCCGTCATCGGCCCATTCCATCAGCACATCCAGCAGGGCTTTTTCATCATGCTGGGCGAGGGAGACGAGCAGGTTCACGATCTGGTTGCGGCGCTGGTCGGAAAGGCGCCCCACCATGCCGAAGTCGAGCAAAGCCAAGCGGTTTCCGGGCAGATAAAACACATTGCCGGGGTGCGGGTCGGCGTGGAAGTAGCCGTCAATCAAAATCATTTTCAGCACGGCATCCGCGCCGCGCGTGGCCAGCATTTTGCGGTCCAGCCCGGCTGCATCGGCGGCAGCCAGATCATTGCCCGCAATGCCGTCGATGTATTGCTGCACGTTTAGTTGTTGTCCCGTCCATTCCCAGTAGATGCGCGGAATGACAATGCCGGGATCGTCGGCAAAGCTTTTGCTGACGCGCTCTTGCGCACGCGCCTCCAGCGCAAAGTCCAGTTCGCGCAGTAGCGAACGACCAAACTCGTTGACGATTTGTACCGGCTGGTAGCGGCGTGCTTCGGGCATCTCCGACTCAATCAGCGCGGCGATGTGGCCGAGGATGCGCAGGTCAGCTTCGATTTTCGGGCGGATGTCGGGGCGGCGGATTTTCAGCACGACCTGCGTGCCGTCCAATAACTCGGCGCGGTGCACCTGCGCGATGGAGGCCGAGCCGCAGGGCTCGGTTTGCAAATCGCGGAACAGCTCGAATGGCGAGCATCCCAGCGATTTTTCCAGTGCGGGCAATAGTTTGTCGAACGGAACCGGAGGGGCTTTGTCCTGTAGCTTTTCGAACTCGGCAATCCAGTCCGGCGGAAACACGTCAACCCGCGTGGCCATCAACTGACTGAGTTTGACGAAGGTGGGGCCGAGTTCTTCGAAGGCGAGGCGGATGCGTTGCGGTGTTTCCAGCGCGGCATGCCTTTCTTCGGCTGAGGCCAGATGCAGCATTTGCCCCGCGCGCTCCAGCAGCGAGATCACACCGATGCGGTGCATCACATCGCCGAAGCCGTGACGAATCATCACCGTGGTGATCTCATGCAAGCGCGGCAAATCGCGCATAACGCTTACCGTTTCGAGCAGCATTTATTTCTTGTCGCGTAACGCGAGGGCGATGCCTTCCAGAATGCCGGCCGCGAGCAGGGTGAAGCGGGTGCTCAGCGCATGTGCCGCACCGGTTCCTGCCGCTTTGGCGTCATGTGCCACGCCGTGAATCTGTTGCGAAAACGCCGACAGCGTGGTGGAAACTTGCCGTCCGGTGTCGGTGCCGGTTCGGCGGGCATGAGTAAGCAGTTCGTCGAATTCCGCTTTGACGTGCGCGGAACTCTTGCCAGCTACATCGCTCACCGTGGTGAGAAAGTCCTGTTCGACTTTTTTCAGGTTGTCGAGTGCGGCCTTGAGGTCTTGCTTGCTGAAATCGTTGCTGTGTTCGGTGAGTTGCTGCAATGCGAGGTGGGTGGCTTCCGCCGATTTCATCAGCGCGGCATCCAGCCCGGAGAAGGCTTGCGTCATCGCCTGCTTTGAATCGTGCGCCCGTTTATCCAGACCCAGCGTGATGCCTTCAGTCAGCGCCTTGATAACGTTTTTGACTTCGCTGGCTTCCATTTTTCGTTGCTTGATGGCGGAGAGTGTCAGGTCGCGAACCCGCTCGCGGATGTCCTTGCCTTCTGAAATAGCAGCACTGGCTGCCTGCTTGATTGCTTCGTCAGAAAAGTCGTTCATGTCGCACTCCTTACAGTTGGGTGGATGGAAGGCAAATGGTAGCGCGAAGCGCAATTGCGTGCAGCGATTTTTGCCGCATTGATTGTGGCGCGCGCAGGGCATTGCTGGTAGATTGCCCGCCTTCATTTAGATGTCCAAAGTTGATTCAAATGGCAAAAGCAAAAACGATCTATAGCTGCACCGAATGCGGCGGGCAATCTCCCAAATGGCAAGGCCAGTGCCCGCATTGCGGCGAGTGGAATACTTTGGTTGAGGCGGTGGCGGAAGCCGCGCCCGCTGCGGGCAAGAACCGCTTCAGTTCATTGGCCGCCTCCGGCAAGTTGCAGCAACTGGCCGATGTGGAGGCGAGCGAGGTGTCGCGTACGCCGACCGGCATCGCCGAGTTCGACCGCGTGCTGGGCGGGGGCTTGGTGGAGGGCGGCGTGGTATTGATCGGCGGCGACCCCGGCATCGGCAAATCCACCTTGCTGTTGCAGGCACTGGCGCATCTTTCGCTCACAAAAAAAGTGCTCTACGTCAGCGGCGAAGAATCGGCGCAGCAGATCGCGCTGCGCGCCAAGCGTCTTTCGCTCGATGCCAGCGAAGTGCATTTGCTGCCTGAAATTCAACTGGAAAAAATCCAGTCCGCCGTCACCAACGAGAAGCCCGAAGTGGTGGTGATCGACTCGATCCAGACCGTGTATTCCGAACAGTTGACCAGCGCGCCCGGTTCGGTGGCGCAGGTGCGTGAATGCGCGGCGCAACTGACCCGCATCGCCAAGAGCTGTGGCGTGACCATCATTCTGGTCGGCCACGTTACCAAGGAAGGCGCGCTGGCCGGGCCGCGTGTGCTGGAGCATATCGTCGATACCGTGCTGTATTTCGAGGGCGACACGCATTCCAGCTTCCGCCTGATCCGCGCGTTCAAAAACCGCTTTGGCGCGGTGAACGAGTTGGGCGTGTTCGCCATGACCGAGAAGGGCTTGCGCGAAGTGAGCAACCCGTCCGCGCTGTTCCTGTCGCAGCACGGCACACAAGTCCCCGGCTCCTGCGTGATGGTGACGCAGGAGGGGACGCGCCCCTTGCTGGTGGAGATACAAGCACTGCTCGACGACTCGCACTCGCCCAGCCCGCGCCGCTTGTCGCTGGGCTTGGAGCAGAACCGTCTGGCGATGCTACTGGCCGTACTGCACCGCCACGCGGGCATCGCCTGTTTCGATCAGGATGTGTTCATCAATGCCGTCGGTGGCGTAAAAATCACCGAGCCGGGCGCGGATTTGGCTGTACTGCTGGCGATTGTTTCTTCGCTGCGCAACCGCCCGTTGCCGGAAAAAATGGTGGTGTTCGGCGAAGTCGGCCTCGCGGGAGAAGTGCGCCCCGTGCAGCGCGGACAAGAGCGCCTGAAAGAAGCCGCCAAACTCGGCTTTACCCACGCCATCATTCCGAAGGCCAATGCTCCCAAGCATAAGCTCGAAGGGATGGAGGTCATTGCGGTGGATAGGGTTGAGGACGCAGTGGCGAAGATGCGCTAGTTTTTTTGCGTTCTAATTGTTTTTGAAGCGGGAAAACAGTCATGAGTACGATGTCGAATAACGGTGCAGATTGCAGTGAAACGAATTTATTAGGCCAGCCCATCGGTTTTCCGGTTACGGATTGGAAGCCCGCACAACGCCCGACTCACAAGGTGTTACAAGGACGGTTTTGTACTCTTGAGCCGCTCGATGCAACCCGGCACGCCGATGAGTTATTTGCAGCCAACGCATTGGATGCCGAAGGCAAAAGCTGGACATATCTTCCCTACGGCCCGTTTGATTCATTTTCATCCTATCGGGCATGGATAGAGCAAAGCGCATCAAGTGCCGATCCGCTGTTCTTCGCCATCATCAACAACGAGACCGGCAAAGCCGTCGGCGTCGCCAGCTATTTACGGATTGATCCCGCGAACGGTTCTATCGAAGTCGGTCATCTCAATTTCTCGCCGTTGATACAGCAAACAGCCATCGCTACCGAGGCCATGTGGCTGATGATGCGCGAGGCGTTTTCGCTCGGTTATCGCCGCTACGAGTGGAAATGTAATGCGCTGAATATGCCCTCGCGTGCTGCGGCGCAACGGCTGGGTTTGTCGTTTGAAGGAATCTTTCGCCAAGCCGCCGTTGTTAAAGGGCATAACCGCGATACCGCTTGGTACGCAGCCATAGACAAGGAATGGCCGGCCTTAAATGAGATCTTGCAGAAATGGCTTGCCCCGGAGAATTTTGATGATGCGGGCAGGCAGCTTGTTGCGTTGTCGAGACTGACTGCGCCCCTTCTTGTTCGGAAGGGATAGGGCGAATCGCGCGGGAGTAATGCAAACATTATCAATCCCCCCAAAGTTAAGGCATTTCCTATGTAAGACGCTGTAGCAAGAATGCGTCAGAAGAGTTAAAGTTCGGCGCGTTCGCGCAATAATTATGAAGGAGCAGTTAATGGCAATTCTCTTGTTCGTGGTCGTGCTGGTGGTATTTCTGGTTCTTTCCTTTTATCGCGCTTCTATCACGAGCTGGCTGTTGGCGGCGATGGTGCTTGTTCCCTTTGTGGCCATGCAAAGCCGCATTTCCGGCGATACGCTGCAAGTTATTTATATTTTGCTGTTCTCCTTTATTGTGGTGTTTGGCGTGCCGTTTTTGCGCCGCTTGCTGGTCAGTCGCACCATTCTCAAAATTTTCCGCAAAATTCTTCCCCAAGTTTCGCAGACCGAGCAGGAGGCGCTGGACGCCGGTACGGTGTGGTGGGACGGCGAGCTGTTCAGCGGCAATCCGCACTGGAATAAATTACTGGCCTTGCCCAAGCCGACTCTGAGTGCGGAAGAGCAGGCTTTCCTCGACAACGAGGTGGAGCAGTTGTGCGCGATGCTCGACGATTGGGACATTACCCATGTGCGCCAGGATTTGCCGCCGCAGGTGTGGCAGTTCATCAAGGACAAGGGTTTCTTCGGCATGATTATCCCGAAGGAATACGGCGGCTTGCAGTTCTCCGCGCAGGCGCATTCCGCCGTGGTGACCAAGGTCGCCTCGCGCAGCGGCACAGCGGCAGTGACGGTGATGGTGCCTAATTCTTTAGGCCCCGCCGAATTGCTGCTGCACTACGGCACGCAGGAGCAGAAGGATAAATATCTGCGCCGTCTGGCCAAGGGGCAGGAGGTGCCGTGCTTCGCGCTGACCGGGCCGTTTGCCGGTTCCGATGCGGGCGCGATTCCCGATGTGGGCATCGTGTGTCACGGGGATTTTAACGGGCAGTCGAACGTGCTTGGTGTGCGTGTGACTTGGGAAAAACGCTACATCACGCTGGCGCCGGTTGCCACGCTGCTGGGGCTGGCCTTCAAGTTGTACGACCCGGAACATCTGCTCGGTGCGGAAGAATCGCGCGGCATCACGCTGGCGCTGATCCCCACCGACACGCCGGGAGTAAATGTCGGTCGCCGTCATTTTCCGCTTAACTGTGCTTTCCAGAATGGCCCGACTGCCGGCAAGGATGTTTTCATTCCGATGGATTACATCATCGGCGGCACGCAGCGCATCGGCCACGGCTGGCGCATGCTGATGGAATGTCTGGCGGCGGGGCGCTCGATCTCGTTGCCCGCCAGCGCCACCGGCGGCAGCAAAATGGCGGCGCGCACCAGTGGTGCATATGGCCGCGTGCGCAAACAATTCAAAGTGCCGGTGGGGCAATTCGAGGGCGTGGAAGAAGCGCTCACCCGCATCGCGGGCAATCTCTATGTGATGGATGCGGCGCGCAAGCTGACGGCGCAGGCGGTCGATCTGGGCGAGAAGCCGTCGGTAATTTCCGCCATCGTTAAATATCACTGCACCGAACGCGGTCGCTCGCTCATCAACGACGCGATGGATGTACACGGTGGCAAAGGCATCTGTCTGGGGCCGGACAATTATCTCGGTCGCGCTTATCAGCAAATGCCTATCGGCATCACCGTGGAAGGTGCAAACATTTTGACGCGCAGTCTGATTATTTTCGGTCAGGGTGCGGTGCGCGCGCATCCTTATGTGCTGAAAGAAATTCAGGCCGCGCACGACGAGAACAAAAAACGCGCGGTGCATGATTTTGATACCGCGCTGTTCGGGCATGTCAGCTTTGCCCTGTGTAATGCGGTGCGTTCGCTGTTGTTCGCATTGAGCGGTGGTCGCCTCATCAATGCGCCGACGGCCGAACCGACGCGGCATTACTACCAGTTGCTGACGCGCTATTCCACTTCCTTTGCCTTCGCGGCGGATATCGCCATGCTGGTGCTGGGCGGTGGGCTCAAGCGCCGCGAAAAACTGTCGGCGCGTCTGGGCGATGTGCTGAGTCAGTTGTATTTGTGCTCCGCCGTGCTGAAACGTTTTGAGGACGATGGTCGCCCGGAAGAAGATTTGCCGCTGCTGCACTGGGCTATGCAGGACGGGCTGTACCGTGTGCAAACCGCGTTTGACGGCGTGATGCAGAACTTCCCCAATCCTGTTGCCGCGCTGCTGTTGCGCGCACTGATCTTCCCGCTGGGGCAATGCCGCAAGCCGCCCTCGGACGCGCTGGGACATCAGGTTGCCGTTGCGCTGGCAAAACAGGGCGGCACGCGCGACCGTCTGACGGAGGGCATGTATCTGTCGCAAGACGAGAACGATGCGGTGGGCGCGCTGGAAGCCGCCTTGAGCAGTACGCTGGCTTGCGAACCGCTACAAGCCGAACTGGCGCAAGCGCGCAAAGCAGGCAAGCTCAAGGCTATGGACGAATTGGGGCAGATCGCCGAAGCGCGTTCGCTTGATCTTATTACCGCCGAACAGGCGTCGCAGTTGGAGCGCGATTACGCCTTGCGCCGCAAAGTCATCATGGTGGACGACTTTGCGCCGGAACAGATGCTGGGCGGGCATTAAATAAAAAAATAAATCGGCCACTGAGGCGGCGTGTACGCCCCTTGCTGGGGGTGGTCGGGGGGCTGAGAGGTTCGACGTTTCTTCCCCTGACCGCCCTCTGCAAGGGGCGGCAACATTGCAGTGTTAATTCGTGACCAGATGATGGCCTTTATAGGGAGGGCGGAATATGCGTGATCTGCGCGATAAAACCATTTTCATTACAGGTGCGAGCCGCGGCATTGGCCGCGAGATCGCTTTGCGATGCGCGCGCGACGGAGCCAAGGTGGTCATCACCGGAAAAACGGCGGAAGCGCATCCGAAATTATCCGGCACTATTCATACCGTAGCCGAAGAGGTTCGTCAGGCGGGAGGACAAGCGCTGGCGGTCCAGCTCGACGTGCGCGACGAACAGGCGATTGCCGATGCGGTAGCGCAGGCCGCCGCGCATTTCGGCGGCATCGATGTGCTGGTCAATAACGCCAGCGCTATCAGTCTGACGCCCACTTTGCAAACATCCGCCAAGCGCCTCGATTTGATGTGGGACGTGAATATGCGCGCCACCTTTTTGGCCTCACAAGCCTGCATTCCGCATCTCAAACAGGCGGCTAATCCGCATATCCTCACCTTGTCGCCGCCGCTGAGCCTTGATCCGAAATGGTTTGCGCCGCATGTCGCCTACACCATGTCCAAATACGGCATGAGCTTGTGCATGCTGGGCATGGCGCGCGAATTCGCGGCGGAGGGGATCGCCTGCAATTGCCTGTGGCCGCGCACCACGATTGCGACGGCGGCGATTGAAAATAATTTTCCTGCAGCCATTCTGCGCGCCTCGCGCCATCCGGCCATCGTTGCCGATGCTGCACACGCCGTTTTGCTGCGCGACAGCAAGAGCAACAGCGGTAACTTTTATATCGACGAAGAGGTGCTGCGCGCCGAAGGCGTGACCGACTTTGAAGACTATGCCGTTACGCCCGGCACGGCTTTGTACAACGATTTATTTTTGGAGCAGAAATGAACGCACCCATCGCCATCAGCCCCGAACAGGCCGTTACGCTGCACGGCCTGTTGCTCGAACGGTTGAAGCTCACACCCGATGATATTGCTTACCGCTATTTCGATACCCACAGCAATACTTGGGCGGCGTACATCTGGGCGCAAGTGCGTGAGCAGGTCGCGCGCTGGCAGGCCGCGCTGCTGCGCGAGAAATTGGAGGCGGGCGACCGTGTGGCGGTGATGTTGCGCAACTGCCCGGAGTGGATATTTTTCGATCAGGCGGCGCTGTCGCTGGGCTTGGTGGTGGTACCGCTGTATACCGTGGACCGTGCCGACAACGCCGCTTACATCATCAACGATGCCAGCGTGCGTGTGCTGCTGTTTGAAACCAAAGAACAGTGGGCGGAGTTGAGTACCGTGCGCATACAACTGGGCTCGGTAAAACGTTTTGTGAGTCTCGACGCGATTGAGCAAAACGTGGACGACCGGCTGCAATGTGCGGACAACTGGTTGCCCGCATCCGCGCAGTTGCAGGCATCGGTGGTGACAGATACACACCAGCTCGCCACCATCATTTACACCTCGGGCACGACCGGTAAGCCCAAGGGCGTGATGCTCAGTCATCACAATATTCTTTCCAATGCGCATGCCTGTCTTTACACATTTGAAGTCAGGCACGACGACTTGTTCCTCTCCTTTCTGCCGCTGTCGCACGCGTTCGAGCGCACGCTGGGCTATTACCTGTCGGTGATGGCCGGATCGACCGTGGCTTTTGCGCGATCCATCGCACTTATGAGCGAAGACTTGCAGACCATCAAGCCAACCCTGTTGATTTCCGTGCCGCGTATTTACGAGCGCATTTATACCGCGATACGCGCCAAGCTGGAGGAAGGTTCGCCGCTGCGCAAAAAACTGTTTTATTTCGCGGTCGATGTGGGCTGGGCGAGGTTTCTGCACCAGCAGGGGCGCGGCGGATGGAAGCCCGCATTTTTGTTGTGGCCGCTATTGAACAAGCTGGTTGCGCGCAAGGTGATGGATCGTCTGGGCGGCAGACTGCGCACCACGATCAGCGGCGGCGCGGCTTTGTCGCCCGAGGTTTCTCGCGTGTTTGTCGGTCTGGGTTTGCCGGTAGTGCAGGGCTACGGCCTGTCCGAAACTAGCCCCGTTATCAGTGGCAATCATCCCGAAAACAATTACCCCGAAACTGTGGGGCAGCCGATACGCGATGTGCAGGTGAAGCTGGGCGAGCACAACGCGCTGCTGGTGAAAGGCCCGAACGTCATGCTGGGTTACTGGAACAACGGCGCGGCCACCCGCGCCATGATCGATGCCGACGGCTGGCTGAATACCGGCGACATTGCCAGCATCAGCCCCACGGGGCACATCACCATCACCGGGCGAGTGAAAGAAATCATCGTGATGTCCAACGGCGAGAAATTGCCGCCGGGCGATATTGAAAATGCGATTACGCGCGATGCTTTGTTCGAACAGGTGATGGTGCTGGGCGAAGGCCGCTCCTTCATGGTGGCGCTGGCCGTGGTTAACCAGACGGCATGGCAGCAACTGGCGCAGGAGGTGGGCGTGCGCCCCGATATGCCGGAATCATTGCGCGATACCCGCATCGAGCAGCGCGCTTTGCAGCGCATCGTCGACCAACTGGGTGAATTCCCCGGCTATGCGCGCATTCACCGTGTTCTGCTGTTAAGCGAGCCGTGGACCATCGAAAACGGCATTCTGACACCGACGCTGAAACTGAAGCGCAACCGCGTGGCGGAACAATTCGCCGCCGAAATTTTAAAACTGTACGAAGGGCATTAAATCATGGGCGAACAACAAACAACCTTACCCAGCCGTCACGCAACCCTGCGCGTGGTGGCGATGCCGGGCGACTGCAATGTCTCCGGCGACGTGTTCGGCGGCTGGGTGATGGCGCAGGTGGACATCGCCGGCAGCATCCCCGCCATCAGCCGCGCGCGCGGCCGGGTGGTGACCGTGGCGGTGAATTCATTCGTGTTCAAGCAGCCGCTGTTCATGGGCGACGTGGTGAGTTTTTATGCGGACTTGGTAAAGATCGGCCGCACTTCGATGACGGTGAAGGTGGAAGTGTATTCGCAGCGCGACCCGGTCAAGCCGACCTGCGTTAAAGTGACCGAAGCCATTCTTACCTACGTGGCTGTCGGCGATGACCGCAAGCCGCGCGAAGTACCACCGGCGGATTAAGAAAATAGGTTGGTCGGGGTAGCGTAGCCCGACGTTTCTGCTGTCGGGATCGTGTTGCAATTAACCCGAATTTCGGTTTGACGATTGGAGGAAATCAGATGAACGCAAATTTTAATATCCGCAAAGTGGCCGTCCTCGGTGCCGGGGTCATGGGTGCGCAAATTGCCGCGCATCTGGTCAACGCCAATGTCGAAACGCTGTTGTTTGAACTGCCCGCGAAAGAGGGCGACCCGAACGGCAACGTGAACAAAGCGCTCGACGGCCTGAAAAAACTCGAGCCCGCACCCATCGCCAGCCCCGCCAAAATCACCTACATCCAGCCCGCCAACTACGAACAGCATCTGGAGCTGTTGCGGGGCTGTGATCTGGTGATCGAAGCCATCGCCGAACGCATGGACTGGAAGTCCGATCTGTATCGCAAGGTCGCGCCCTTCCTGAGTGCGCAGGCGATTTTTGCGACCAACACCTCCGGCCTTTCCATCAACAAACTGGCCGAAGCCTTCCCGGAAAATCTGCGTCACCGTTTTTGCGGCATCCACTTTTTCAACCCGCCGCGCTATATGCATCTGGTCGAATTGATCGCCTGTACCGGTACCGATGTGCCGCTGCTCGACCAACTGGAAACCTTCCTCGTTTCTACGCTGGGCAAAGGTGTGGTGCGCGCAAAAGACACGCCGAACTTCATCGCCAACCGCATCGGCGTGTTCTCCATGCTCGCCACCAAGCACCATGCCGCCGCGTTCAATCTCGGCTTCGATATGGTGGATGCGCTGACCGGGCGTTATCTCGGCCGCCCCAAGAGCGCCACCTTCCGCACACTCGATGTGGTCGGCCTCGACGTGTTTGCGCATGTGGTCAACACCATGCGCGAAAACCTCACCGAAGACCCGTGGCACAAGCATTTCGAGTTACCGGGATGGTTTGGCTATCTGGTGGATCAGGGCGCGCTGGGACAAAAAACCAAGCGCGGCATCTACCAGAAAATCGGCAAAGAAATTCACGTGCTCGATCTGCATACCAAGCAATACCGTCTCTCCGACGCCAAGGTGGATGATGAGGTGAAAGAGATTTTGCGCGAGCGCAACTGGGCGATGAAACTCTCCGGCCTGCGCCGCAACCCGCACCCGCAAGCGCAGTTCCTGTGGGCGACCTTCCGCGATGTATTCCACTACTGCGCGCTGCAACTGGAACACATCGCCAACAACGCCCGCGATGTCGACCTCGCTGTGCGCTGGGGCTTCGGCTGGGACAGCGGCCCGTTTGAAATCTGGCAGGCCGCGGGCTGGCAGCAAGTGGCGGGCTGGATCGCCGCCGACATCGCCGCAGGCAAGGCCATGGCCAGCGAGCCGCTGCCCGCATGGGCGACCGAAGACAGCCGCACCGGCGTCCACACTGCGCACGGTTCCTATTCGCCGCTCAGCAAGAGCGAGCAAGCGCGCTCCGTGCTTCCGGTCTATCAACGCCAACTCTATCCCGATCATCTGCTCGGCGAAGAGCGCCACTACGGCGAAACCGTGTTTGAAACCGAGGTGGTGCGGCTATGGCACACCGGCGACAACATCGCCATTCTCAGCTTCAAGAGCAAGATGCACACCGTCAACAACGAAGTGCTGGACGGCATCCTGCGCGCGGTGGATGAAGCCGAAGCGCATTTCAGCGCGCTCATTCTGTGGCAAACCGAGCCGCCGTTTTCCGCCGGAGCCAATCTGCTGCAACTGATGCAGGGCGTGCAGGAACCCGCGCCGGAGGCGGGCTTGTTCGGCAAACTCAAAGGCGCGGTCAATCGCGTCAAATACACCGTTGCGGGGCACGGCGGAATCGGCGATGTGCTTAACGCCGCTGTCGGTAACGTGCCGCATGTCGAAGCCGTGGTTGCCAAATTCCAGCAAGCCTCGCAACGCCTCAAATATTCGCAGGTGCCCACCATCGCCGCAGTGGATGGCTTGGCGCTCGGCGGCGGCTGTGAATTCTCCATCCACTGCACGCGCATCGTCGCCGCGCTGGAAAGCTATATCGGCCTCGTAGAAGTCGGCGTCGGCCTGTTGCCCGCGGGCGGCGGCTGCAAAGAAATGGCGCAACGCGCGGCAGCGGAAGCCAGAGGCGGCGACATCTTCCCGCACCTCAAGCGCTACTTCCAAAACATCGCCATGGGCGAAGTCGGCAAGAGCGCCGAACTCGCCAGAGAGATGGGTTATTTGAAATCCTCCGACCGCATCGTGCTCAACCGCTTTGAATTGCTGCACGTCGCCAAAGAAGAAGCCAAAGCCCTCACCGCCACCGCCTACCGACCACCCCTGCACCAGCGCCAAATCCCCGTGGCCGGACGCACCGGCATCGCCACCCTCAAGGCCGCCATGATCAACATGCGCGAAGGCGGCTTCATCTCCGAGCACGACTACAACATCGGCTGCCGCGTCGCCGAAACCATGTGCGGTGGTGATGTGGAAGCGGGTAGCTTGGTGGATGAGGATTGGTTGCTTGATTTGGAGCGGAAGAACTTCATGGAGCTGCTGGCGACGGAAAAGACGCAGGCGCGGATTGAGCACATGCTGAAGAACGGGAAGCCATTGCGGAATTAAGGCGGGGGAATGATGCTGGGTATAGATATAAGCGATGGCCTGATTTTTGAAGGACGCTCAAAATATGGGGCGCATCTCGTTTGGCCGCTGCCCGTAATGACTCCTGCGCGCTTTGCAAAAGCATCTGATGGTGATTTTGATAGGACGACGCTTTCGGGGCCAAGTAATTTTTACTTTCGAGAGGATTTCTTCGATCCAATTAGCCGCATTCGTCGCGGTAGATTCTATAAATACACTGGCACTTTAGATAGCTGGGATGTATTGAGAAATCCTAATGTCTATTTTAATAGTGGAGCCGATTGGCTTGTCAGAAAGTCTTTAGCTGAATATCAGCCATTTTCGTTTTGCCATGAAAATATTGGAGCAATAAGCACCACTCAGATGTTGGTAATGATGGGGGCTGAGACTGCTTCGACTATTTGGGTTGTGATAAATGTTGAAACAATTTTGACTGGTGAAGAGCTAGTAACATTGAAGGCTCGCCAGAGTTTTGGGGTGTTACCTGAAATTTTGTGGGGAGTGATTCCTGATTCTGGGTTAGACAATATTCGGGAGGCATTGCAAACGCTAGATGATGATTTTCATATAGCCAGTCCAGAGTCGGTAGTGGATCGTGCAAATGAGGCTGCAACTAGAATTTTGAATGTGTATCTCGAAATTAAGAATAAAGGTACTCAAGATTCGTTGAATAAAGCCATTGTTGAATTAGGAAAGTTAGAAAAGGAAGATAAAAAAGAGGTTGCAAGAGATGCTGCGGATATTGTTCGTCTACTTCATGGGCGAACTAAATATGCAGTACAAAAAACTCACAATGTGAGACCAATTCGCGAGCAAGATGCTGAGTTATCTGTTCAGTGCATTGGAGTGATGTTGTGTGATCTTGGTTGGGCAAAATGGAATTAATTGGGGATGATCTACATTAGATATGAAATTTGCATAACGCCATGACCACACCGCTCAACCCACAACCCGATTTCAACGAAATCACGCAACTGATCTACGCCGCGCAGCAGTGTGCGGTGCTGGAGGTGAATGCATCATGACCGAGCATCTGACCAGACTCGCTGATCGCGTGGTTTTATCCATTCGAACTTGTTTTGAGTGAGGTTGTTTTAAGAGGCAAAAATTTACATTCTCAATTCTTGAAATGAGAATGTTTAATCCCAAAAATCAAGGAGCGTATATGTCAGAAACGGTTTTGCTTGTCGATGACAATGCAATGTTTCTCAGCCTGACCAGTCGCATGCTGGAAAAGTGCGGCTATATCGTTGAAACGGCGACGGATGGTCTGGCAGCATGGGAGTTAATCGACGCGGCACCGGGACGTTTTGATCTGGTGTTGTCGGATCGGGACATGCCTCGCATGGACGGTTTGATGCTGCTGAAAAGGATTCGGGCGGATCAGCGGCTGCAGGGTTTGCCGGTGGTGATGCTGACTGCGGCAGACCAGCCGGAGGATGTTGCGCTCGGTTTGGCGGTCGGCGCTTATTACTATCTGGTTAAGCCGACTAGTCAGGCGCTGCTGAATGCGGTGCTGCATAGCGTGCTGCAGGAAAGCCGCGCCAAGCGCCAGTTGCAGGAGCAGGCGGGAAAGCATCTGATTCAGTTGCAGTTGATGCACCGCGCCGAATTTCGCTTTCGTACCTTGGCGGAAGCCAGAGATATGGCCTTGCTGCTGGCCGAAGCCAGCGGTGATTCATCCCGCACGGTGAGCGGTTTTATGGAATTGCTGATTAATGCTGTTGAGCATGGCAATCTCGGTATCAGTTATGCCGAGAAGAGCTCGCTGCTGAACGAGGGGAATTGGAAGGAGGAGGTGGAAGCACGCTTGCAGCAGCCACAGTATGCTTCGCGTTATGTCGAGGTAGTGCTGGAGCAGTCGGATACGGCCTGTACGGTGACCATCTCCGATCAGGGGGCGGGCTTCGACTGGAAGTCGTATCTGAATTTTGATCCGGCGCGCGCCTTTGATTTGCACGGCAGGGGCATCGCGTTGTCCAAGGCTACCAGTTTTGATAACTTGGAATATCGCGGTAATGGCAATACGGTGGTCGTTACGGTGAACAAGTCGGCAGAGTCTGCGGGTGCAGCGGGGATGGGACTGCCGAAATCAGACGGTCTAAATAATTTGCAATTTGTTTGAGAGGAAGTGCCATGACAAAACAAGTTCAGGAAGCCTATATCGTTGCCGCAACCCGCACGCCCGTCGGCAAAGCGCCGCGCGGAATGTTTCGCAACACGCGCCCCGATGATTTGCTGGCGCATGTGTTGAAGAGCGTGCTGGCACAGGCACCGTCGCTTGATCCGGCCAGTGTTGGTGATGTGATTGTGGGCTGTGCGATGCCGGAGGCAGAGCAGGGCATGAATGTGGCGCGGATTGCGCTGCTGTTGGCGGGGCTGCCGGATACGGTGCCGGGGCTGACGGTGAACCGTTTTTGCTCGTCGGGTTTGCAGGCGGTGGCGCTGGCGGCGGATCGCATCCGTTTGGGCGAAGCCGATGTGATGATTGCGGCGGGCACCGAGAGCATGAGCATGGTGCCGATGATGGGCAACAAGATCGCGTTTAACCATGCCATTTTTGAGCGCAACGAACACTACGGTATCGCTTACGGCATGGGGTTGACGGCGGAGCGGGTGGCGGAGCGCTGGAAGGTAAGCCGTGAAGCGCAGGATGCGTTTGCGTTGCAGAGCCACCAGCGTGCGGTTGCAGCGATTAACGGCGGCGAATTCAACGACGAAATTTCACCCTATCTTATCAGCGAGCATGTGCCGGATATGCACTCACGCGAGGTGAGGGTGAAGTCGCGCGAGGCGTCGCAGGACGAAGGCCCGCGTGCGGATACTTCGCTGGAAGCGCTGGGTAAACTCAAAACGGTGTTCGCGCAAAAAGGCTCGGTGACGGCTGGCAACAGTTCGCAGATGTCGGACGGGGCGGGGGCGGTGTTGCTGTGCAGCGAGGCGGCATTGCTTCGCTACAATCTGACGCCCATCGGCAAGTTTCTCGGTTTCAGCGTGGCGGGTGTGCCACCCGAAATTATGGGTATCGGCCCGAAAGAAGCGATTCCGCGTGTGCTGAAGCAAGCCGGGTTGAGTTTGCAGGACATGGGCTGGATCGAACTCAACGAAGCTTTCGCCGCGCAATCGCTGGCGGTGATTAATGATCTTGGCCTTGATCCGGCGATCGTTAATCCGCTGGGCGGCGCGATTGCCTTGGGGCATCCGCTCGGCGCGACGGGGGCGATACGTACCGCGACCGTACTGCACGGTTTGCGCCGCCGCAAGCAGAAGTACGGTATGGTGACCATGTGTATCGGTACGGGTATGGGCGCGGCGGGAATTTTTGAATCGTTGTAAATCTGACGGAGCGCCGTCATCACCGCGTTCTCAACAGTTTTAAATTTGCTATTTTAAAGAGTGAAAAAATGAAGAAATTAGTTTCGATTTTGTTGTTGTGTGCGGCGATGCAGGCATCGGCGCTGGAAGTGGAAGGCGTTAAGCTGGCCGATACGGTGCAGCAGGAAAACACGCCGCTGGTGCTGAACGGTGCGGGTGTGCGCAGTATTGTTTTTTTCAAAATGTACGTGATCGGCTTGTATCTTGCCGATAAGCAGCACAGCGCCGAGGCGGTGCTGGTCGATGCAAAGCGCAAGCGTATCGAGCTGCATGTGGTGGTGGGCGAGGCGGGGACGGAGCGTTTTGTGAACGGTTTTCACAAGGGCATCGAGAAGAATCACAGCGAGGCCGAAATGGCCGCGTTGCGTGATCGCCTGCTTGCGTTCGAGCAGATGTTCGGCACGGTAAAGACGGTGAAGCGCGGCGATGTGATCGCGTTCGATTTTGTGCCCGCCGAGGGGATGCACGTAACGCTGAACGGGGCTGAGCTGGGACGTATTGCGGGCGACGATTTTTATCGCGCGATTTTGTCGATTTGGTTAGGCGGCAAGCCGGTGACGGGTGAGTTGAAAAAGGCGTTGTTGGGAAGTTGATTTTTTACCAGCTTGAAAGAA
>FZPW01000058.1_pt1 | contig 50719 bp, 56 predicted proteins | sample 1534771 | NCBI WGS metagenome assembly FZPW01 (sample SAMEA104161894, study PRJEB21768) | metagenome | biome: subterrestrial habitat; feature: phreatic zone; material: underground water | place: France | collected 2016-06-01 | depth 60 m | reverse complement strand
TTTTTTTTTAATGATACGGCGACCACCGAGATCTACACTCTTTCCCTACACGACGCTCTTCCGATCTATGTTTGCAATTAATTTGACATAATATACAGTGTTGAATCAATGACTTGCGACAACTTCGCGGCCTGAGAGGGTGTCGGTGTCACAACCATTGTGACAATCGCCAAAATTAGCACGGCTGCAACGGCCTCAAGTTCCTGTAACTTTTTTTTCCAGTAAGCCACTTTCTCCGGCTGCTTCTCCGTGATGATCTCGGACGGAGCGCGCAACGCTCCACCTTCCAGATTCATCAATTTTTCCAGCTTGTCTTGCGCCATTGGTGGCAATCCGCGCCGTCCGGCTTTTACATCACTCAGATTACCTTTTACCAATCCCAAATAGGCTTCTAGCTCTTTTTGGTTTCCGATTTTTTCAGCAGCTTGGTCGATAATTTTAATCAGGTATTCCATATAGCCCCCTTGACGGTTCGCAAACTTGCGTTCTTAATTCGGTTCGCAAGTTTGCGTGTTCGCAAATTTGTGCCTCTAGGATGCTCTAAAACACTCCTAGAAGTCAACAAAACTAAACCCTGAAAGGAAAAACACTATGCTGATTCTTCAATGCCTCATACGCTCTGTATCGAATACCTCTGTCGATGAGACGAACCGCGATACCGGAAAAGTCACCCCGATCTGGAAAATCCAAACCGAACACACAGACGCGAAGGGCGAATTGCAACTGCAAACGCTCAAGGCTAAGACAGCCGCACAAGCCGAAGGATGGCGCAAGCTGCTCGGAAAGAATGTCAATGTGCCAGTGCTGCAAGTTGTGAACGGCGGGAAGGTCTACCTCTACATGATCGAAGGCCAGCTACCTACCGAAATTCCTTCCAAAGCAACTGCACCTGCAGCGTCCTAATGCTCTCCCTCACAAAAGCCTTCGTAACTCTGGCGCAGATCAGTCTAAACCCTGTTCCTTCGAGTTCAATCTATGGCTTTCCCCCTTCTCAGGTGAGGGGGTTTTCTGTTGCGTCCTTGTCGGATTCGTCCATTGCCTTTCAGGGTGTCGAGGGCGCAACAAAAAACAGCGCTCCGGCGTGGGAAATTTTCGCAGGTTTTCCGGTACGGGTCGTATGTAATACCCGTACAAAGTACCCCACAGGGTACAAACCATGCTGATTGACTGGCTAACTCTCCGTCATCCTCTTACCGAAAAGCTCGGCGCAGAGCTTTTGCAGCGCATTCTAGATTCGCTCGGTCACATGGTGATGGTGGACTGCAACGGCGTTGTTCAGTGGGATAAAGCTGTTCCCGATTGGGAGGCTCTCCGCTCTGATAGCGTTGGCCTGTTCTGGTCTATCACTTGTGATGCAGATTCACAGCGCTACATCACCATCGGCGCAAGCCCGTCAAGCCTTCAAAACGATGGCGTTAACGTCTTCGGCTCCATGAGTATTGAAGAGGGCGCAAAAGTCCTGATTAAGACCGCAGGGAAAGCCCTAGGCGCGATTCTCCCCAACTGGCGCGAGTGGCAATGCCGCCGTATTGACGTAACCGCTAATTACGACATGGGCAGCAACGCTCAAGTGAAGCAAGCCCTGCGCCTCCTGCTGGGTACTGACGCTCCGCGCCGCCGCACCAACAGCGACAAAAGGGGAGGGGATACCGTCTACTGGAATCCTTCCAGCGATTTACGCGCCGGAAAGGCTTACCACAAGGGCGCGCACCTCCGTTACCAGCTTCGCAAAGGCAACATTCAATGCGAAGAAGACATTTTGACCCTTGCCGACAATCTTATCCGCCTTGAGCTAAAGCTCGGCGGTAGATGGTTTCGACGCTTACGCGATCAGGGCAAGGACTGGCATGAGCTCACTGCCCAAGAATTAGCCGCAGAACACTTCAATTTTTTTTCATCCCTCATAGGCGGCGGGGATGTGGAGGTATCCGACATGGGAACACTTTTACAGGAACTAGAAAAACACGCCCCGACAAAGGGTCGTGCTTTGGCTGCTCACCGTACATGGTCGCTTATTAAGACCATTGGCTACACGCAAACCGAGTCCAGCATGGCAAAGCAAACTTTCAAGAATCACCTTGTTTTATTGCGTGCCGCGGGCCTTTCCTCCGCCGACCTCTGTGCCGGAACAGTAATTCCATTCCGCCGCAAAACTCTCGTGCTCGGTAACCCCGTCACAAGCTGGGCAGAGTTGAGGAGGGCGGCTTAATGGTTAAGGTCTGCACGAACTGCAAACACCGTATCGGCAATGCCTGCTTGAAGCATCACAAGCACGTTCACGTTGAGGCCGTGGCTTGTGTTTACCATTCAAAGAAGGCTGCATGATGCGCTACTTGCTCTGGCTCGTCCTCCTGCTCCCCTCATTTAACGCCACCGCTGGCCTTGAATGGGGGCAAGCCTGCTACCAAACGCAAACAGAGGTTGTCGTAGCCTTTAACTCCCAATTTCCATCTATTGTTGCAGGTCATCAATACGAAATAGCTTCTGCTTCTTTTTCTGGTACTAACGGCCTTATTTATGCGCTCAATGATACAAATTTAAGCACGGGTGTCGTAACTCGAACCCCTGCTATTACTATTACTTTCATGAATTGCACGGTGAATTCTCTCCTGAATTACGCCGCTGTTAGTGCGCCCGTAGTGGTCGGCTCTGGTGCTGATGCTTGTCTGAATAGTGGCAATTGCACTTCGTCAAATGTCGTATCTAGTAACGAAATTACTCAAGACGTTATTGTCTACTGTGCTGCCGCTCTCCTGTTCTTCCTTGGCTTCCATGTTGGCAACGGCATCATGATGGGTTCGCTTCGGAGGCAAGGTTAATGAGCTTCGCAGATATATCAGGCCTCCTCGTAAGCTGCTTTGCATTTGGCTTTATAGGCGGCATCGCTTTTGGTCGAGTGGTCGAAATTATCCGGTCGCTCGGTTATTGAATTTGCTTCGGCAAATGTAGTGCTGTGCTGGCGCAGATTTTCACCAGTTTGGCGGATAGACACCGCCCTTTTTTGAAAGGCAATACCATGAAGAAAGCAATTCAAGCCCGTTTGAACAAATTGAACGCAAACCGCGTTGCCGCTCAAGCTGCTGTTGGCGCTGCTGTAGTCACTCTGGCTACTCAAGCGTCCGCTGCTCTCGACCCGAACATCGCATTGGGTCTGGCAGCACTCAAGACCGACTTCGATGCCTTGATGGCTGTGGTTTACCCCATCGCCATCGCGATCACTTCCGCTCTGGTGATTTTCGGTCTGGTCAAGATGTTCATCCACAAGGCTGTTAAGTAATACCCGAGGCGAACCGCTGCCCACCCCCGCCGCTGCGTCGGCGGTGGGTTGGTGGCGGGGAGCCGAGGTTCCCACCATGCGCATATTTGCTCGCATCTTTCTACCCCTATTCACCATATACACGCTGACGCTTCCGGCGCGTGCTTATGCAATCGTCCCGCTCATCATGGCGGCTGCTCGTATAGCTTCCATTGCAATTAAAACGCCTGCTGGCGAACAAGTTCTAGGTGCAGCAATCGGTGTTGGCATAGCTATAACAGCCATGACAGTAACGCGCACTGACGGTACAAATTCCCGTTCTGATACTCTTTATACAACAAATTCCCCGCGCCCTTTATCACGCGAAGAGGCCGCCGCTGGATGGACTTCCGGTACAAATTCATCATCCCCAGTTCCTCCCGTCTCTGCGGCTATTACTACTCAATGGAACGGCTCTACTTCTTATGGTGGATTTTTTGCTACTCCTGATGCAGCCTGTTCAAATCAGGTTCGTCTAAATACCTATATCGGCACTGGCGCTACTTTTATGCGCGCTGATTTAACGGGCGCTTCTGGTGGTTATCAGATATATACCTGTTATGGTCGTACCGCTGCTGGTGTTGGTCCATATTTCGCTGGCTATGTTTACGAAACCGCACAATGCCCCGCTGGCTATGTCGTGAACGGTGCGGCTTGTTCCTTGGCTGATGCAACTGTGGTTAACAAACCTTCGGACGGGCAATGCCCCCTTGTTCGTGTCGGTAATTCTTATGCTGCCGATGTGAATGACCCCGACTGTGGAAACGGGCAAGCTCCCCTTGTCACGACTGACGCAACCGGAGCAACGCACAGTCTTAACGATTCTCTCGGTTCCAACTTCAAATTTCATATCAACGCTGACGGCTCATCCAGTATCACTACCGATACACCGGACACCGCAACCAATACCACTAAGCGCCGTTCTGTTGTTCTCGCACCTCCCGCAAACGACACCACCCCGCCAGTGGTAACAGGCGTTCGCGATGAAACTATTTCCGGCACTGGCTCACAAGCCGGGGTTGGCGCAAGTGCGGGGGCTGTTCCGACTACTGTTGACCCTGCTTTAACTGCTGCTGTCGCCGCCAACACTGCCGCCGTCAATGATTTAAAAAATGAACTCGCTGCAACGGGTGAAGTGCCTGTTGTCGCTGGCGGGGCTGTGACTGCTGCAGCCACTCTTGCAACTGATTTTGCCAAACAAGCTGATGATGTAACCAAGCGCGCAGACGGCCTAGGCTTGCCTTCTCTTCCTGCCTTCATGTTCCCGCACTTCGCACCGGCAACTTGTACACCTATGGTCTGGAACGCGCTCGGGCATCAAGTCACCTTCGACATTTGCCCCTACGTTCCCGCTATTAAATCCATCGAATCATGGATTCTCTACGTTTTAACTGCGTTTGCATCTTTTTCGATGTTGATGAACTTCCGCGTCATGCGCCTGAGGGCTTAACGTGCATATACTTATTCAATTATTTCGCTGGATTTATGATCACGCGCTCGGCCTCTGGGTATCCAAAGAGACGGGCGAAATCGCTACTCGTGCCGCTTTCGTCACTGCCGTTATTGTCACTATCGGCGTGATTTATGCAGCTTACGCGGCGGCAATTTCCACGCTTGCTATGTCGATTCCGGCTGAATTCTCGCTGGCGATGGTAATCATCCCCGACAATACTCCCGCTTGCTTTACGATATTGACTACGCTCCGTATCGCGCTTTTCATCGCATCGCTTAAGCTCGGCCTAGCCTCGGTGGGGGTGAAATAATGCCTGATTACGCCTTCACTGGCTCAAAGGGGTCAGGTAAATCTCTGGTGGCTGTAGGCCGCATTCAGGAATATCTGAGGGCTGGAAAGCGCGTCGCTACGAATCTAAATCTGTACCTAGACAAACTCCTTCCCCCCGATTCCATCGCCCACGCAATCCGGCTGCAAGACTTCCCCGATATTGAAGACTTGAAGTTGATAGGCCGTGGGCATTACGTTCCCGACCCTCGCCGCCCTGGCGAATATTCCAAACATGAAAAGCATAACGGCCTTCTGGTTCTTGATGAATGTGCGGTTTTCTTCAACTCTCGCACATGGGGCGATAAAGGCCGCGCCGCCGTTATTGCATGGCTTCGCCACTCTCGTAAGCTGGGCTGGGATGTGATTTACATCATGCAAGACCTAGACAGCGTCGATAAGCAAATTCGTAAAGGGCTTATGGAGCATCACGGCGTATGCAAACGCGCTGACCGTATGCGTATCCCCCTGATCGGTGGCTTGCTCAAGTCGATGGGGCTGGGTTTTCTGTCGCATCCGCCCCGCGTCCATATCGCCACAATTAAATACGGTCTAGACCAGCATGCGCTCGTTGTCGATCGCTATTACTACCGAGGCGCACTGATAGAACAGGGCTACGATACAAACCAAGTGTTCACCGAGTTTGACCTCAACAGCGATTCTGTCGGCATTCATTCGGTTTTAAGCCCGTGGCACACCAAAGGCCGCTATCTGCCTCCGTCTTTCTTCAAACAGTTTTGCATGTGGCTCAACGGCACCCCGTACCGCGCTCCGATTACCACCCACAAGCTCCCTCTGGTGCGCACTGTCATGGAAATTCAGGACGAAAAACAGCGCATTGAACTGTTTAAACGTCTGGATTCGCAGGGCGCATTTAACCATCCGCTGGCGCGTCATGTGGCGCGACTGCCTGACCCAAAAAAACGTATTGAATTTCTGAAAAGGTTTGAAGAATGCGGCGCTTTCACTCGCTCTTATCCGGTCTACTCTGCTGCCTGATTTTCTCCAGCTGTTCTGCTCCGGTAGACCGTGCATGTGCCCCCGAACTCTTGCTCTCTCGTGCGTCTTGGTGTGATGACCAGTAGATTTCTGCCACTTTTTCTGGCTGTGGCTCTGTCATCTGCTGCGTTTGGGGTGGGCTGCTTATTGGGGCATTTTTTTCACTGTCTATTGCAGATTGCTTAGGTGGTATGACGCTTATTTTATAGGTGCTGCTGCTGGGTTTTTTGAACTCCATGGCGGCAATAATTAAAGCAACGGTGACGAAAAAGGCTGAGACAACAAGCTTCTTTTTTCGCCTCTGCCTGTTGATCGCATCGTATTCACGCTGAAATTTTGGATATTTAAAAGCCATCGAATCCCCCTGTTTATTTCATTGTAGCTGCTGATTAAAAAACGCGCACACTTCTAAAAGCCTTACGCAGTATGGCATCCGCGAATTCATCAACAGAGTTATTCTCAGAATTTGTGCATATCTTTTTCCGGCGTTCTCTTTGTCTAAACAGGTTCATCGTTTAGATGAAGAGAAAAGACCGCGCACGGATAGGTTTTGGCACTAGCCCGCATGGGCTGGCAAAAGCTCAACGAAGCGCGCAAGGAATGGCGCATCCGCCCACAACCAACAGGTGAAAAGGGCAAACCTTCCCACTCTACAGGCTGAATTTTAGACGCCTCCGTCACTGGATACGCCCGAACAGGGCGCACCGAACCGGTCAGAATCGGTTTTAGCATCCAAATGCAATTTGGCGCCGCCGCGCAGGCGCTTTTGAATTTCCGTTACAGTCACGCAAAACCAGTTCCGGCGTTCTCTTTGTCTAAACAGGTTTATCGTTTAGATGAAGAGAAAAGACCGCGCACCAAAGAGAAGGGGATTTAGCCTCTTTTTTTTCACGCTCCAAAATATCGACCTCCGGCAGAATTTTCACAGGAGGAAAAAAAATAATGATCTTTCACCAGTACCCAGAATGGACAGCGGCTATCAGAAATCACTACTGGCATCTGCGCTACAGGCGAGGCTATGACGAAGCGCGTCGACGGAAAGAATACCGCCGGATTGAGGCCGAAAAAAAACGCCTTCAAAGTGAAGGCGTCGATTTTGAGCTAATCCGGCTGTTATGTCGGCATCTGGTCAACCTGCAAAACAGGCGTGCCGAATTGAGGTGGTGGAGCGCGTACAACGGCACAAAAGCTGCCGCAGAATTCCTGCAAAAATCGCTCTAAATTTGCGTCGGCAATTTGACATAATATACATTATGCGTAGACCGAGTATATTTCAATCTGTTGCCAAAATCAAATTAAGGCCGGAAAATTGGATGCAACGCATATATCCACTTTGTTATATTTTACCGTTGCATAAAAATTGTGGCTTTCAAACAATTCTCTAGGACTGTTATCCATCATCAGGCACTCCAGTCACCTGTGCTTCTCGATTCCTATGGCCTACCTCGGTACTGGGCAACAATTTGGGCATCAATCTCCGCACAAGATCTAGCACCGTCGACTGAAAGCAAAAAGCTTCGATACATAGAAGCACTCTATGTTTTTTCAGACGACCTGCATTATTCAGGCTATCTCGACGACAGTCTGACTGCTTGCGACTTGAGCGAACTCGGCTATCTCCTTGAGGCGTACTTTATTTCCCTCCGCAACCGTCCAAGGCTGACTGGCTCAACCGAGACGCAATGGCAAACTGGCCTTGCCTTCGTGCGAGACGTTGTAACGCGAGTCAGCAAGAACAGTTCTGATGTTTCCGGGAAACTTGCGCAGATTCAGTCGAAATTGCTGCACCTCGATAGTTTGTATGGGCAGTTAAGAATCCAAAGGCCACGCCGACCACACATTTTGCGCTCGCTACCAGCCGGCGTAGTGAGTTACCTGTATGAGATGCTGGATCCAGAATCTCCAGACAATCCGTTTACACGAACTAGAACGAAGTGGACTGTCTTTATTGCATTTGTAGTCATGCTCCACCAAGGCTTGCGTCGCGGCGAACTTTTGTTGCTTCCTGTTGATGTTGTTAAATCAGGATTCGACAGCAAACGGCAAGATGAACGATTCTGGCTAAATGTTCAAAATCTGGAATCTGAGGCAACGGATCTGCGATATAACAAGCCCAGCATCAAAAATGCGAACTCCATTCGACAGGTTCCCGTTAGCAAGCTGACTGCCAATCTGATTCAAACCTACGCGGAAAATTATCGCGGGAAAGCTGATCATCCCTTCCTATTAAATACTCAGTGGGACACGCCGCTATCACATGAATCGTTGACGGCATATTTCACGAAGCTCTCCAAGCATATACCTGCTTCCGTCCTTAGACTTTTGTCGGACCGAACAGGGAAAGACAGCATCGAACCTCACGATTTGCGCCATACGTGCGCAGTCATTCGACTAAATCAACTTTTGAGTGATGGTGCTCCCATGGATGAAGCTCTGCAACGCATGCGTGTATTTTTTGGGTGGTCCAGGCAGTCCGATATGCCCCAGCGATACGCCAAGGCAGTTTTTGAGGACCGAACGGCTAATGTGTGGGCTCGAATACAGGATGATCGCATTGAACTATTGAAGGCAATGCCAAGGGGGAATTAATGGTTCATGCAGACATTAACGGCATTTCTTTTCACGATTCTGATTTTCTGACATCCTTGGTGACCTCTTTGCCTGAGCTACCTAACACTGTCAGGTATTACGACGATTTTGATGACTGCGTTCGTTCAATCAAGCAATTCGCAAGTTCTGAAACAATTGAAATCATTGCCTATGGCGACAAACGCATCATCGACTTTAAATCCTTCGGCGCGGGATATGATTGCTTAACTAAGCACCTGTTCTTCTTTTTAGTCACCAAGGATGTCCGCATATCGACTGCGTATAACTATTTAATTGCGCTACGCCATGTCGAGTATTCCTCTCTGCTTGAAATGCTGGCAGCTGGGCCCCAGAGAATTAAACAAGTGTGGGCAACATTTATTGCGAGTGACCTACCAATTACATCGTTTACAGCCTTAAGAGCTTTGTTGGCTTTCTTGAGCGAGAGTAATCTGTGCAATTGGACTTCCCAGTATCTCGACTTCATAAGCGCGGCCCTACCGGTGCCAGTACGTGACAAGTATTCAAAAATCCGTACGGGTGATGCATTCCTTTCTGCAGAAGAGGAAGCACAGGTTGTGTTCTATATGGAAGACATAGCGACGAAGTGTGTTCACAACCCGGAGCAAGTCGACGATGATGCATTAGGTGCTAGTGGAATGCTGCTCTGCTCCTATCTCTTTGGAATGCGGCCCTATCAGATTGCTCAAGTTACGATGAGAGACATCCGTATTTGGCAGATGTCTGAAGCAGAGACTCCCTCAGTTCATATTACATTCAAAATGGCTAAGCAACGACGGCAATCAAGCGCATTCCCTTTGACGCGCCGAGTAAAACTGGAGTGGTCACCGATGATTGCTTTGCTTTATCGAAGAGCAAAAGAAAATGGCCTAGATGGAGATGATCGACTTTTTCAGGTTACATCGACAAGAGAAGTTAGCAAAGCAATTTACGATCTAGCGACCCAAATTACTGGGGTAGAAACGTCTGCCATGGACTTTCGTCATACGGCGGCTCAACGTCTTGTGGATGCTGGAGCGAGCCAAGAGGAACTGGCTGAATTTATGGGGCACGCCGACATTACGACCGGCCTTGTTTACTTCCAAACTTCGCCGAATCAAGCTGAGCGCGTAAATAAGGCGCTAGCGATTTCATCCGTTTACCAACAGGTGGCCAAGATTGCACACGCTCAATTCATAAGTCCAGAAGAGCTTGCGACACTCAAAGAGGAGCAGCAAATTGCTGGCGTTCCGCATGGAATTTCAATAGCCGGTATAGGAGGTTGCGCAATAGGGCAACCCTCTTGTCCATACAACCCAATTACCTCCTGCTACGGTTGCAGAAAGTTCATGCCAGTCACCGACATTGAGCTGCATAAGCGCGTCCTGAAAGATATGCGAGATGTTGTGCGGTTTTTTGTTGATGCTTCGCGGGCGGACGGCGAATCTCCTGCATTTTTGCAACTACGACGTACGTTGGTTGCTATTCAGTTGGTCGTCGATGAACTTGAGGAGCATAATTGATGCACGATGGATTCACATCATTTATCCAGCACGGCAAAGCATTAGCAAGCGCACGCGGTATAGACTGGCAATTTCCGCTTGATGAACGCGGAATGTCTCATACGGGATGGAACCTAACGACAATTGTAGATAGTCCTCCTCCAAACTGTTATTTACGGGACTTGGGAATGGATGATAAAGCGCTAGCAGCTATTAATGTGCTGAGAGCGCAAGATGGGCAGCCTCCTCTTTCCAAGACGCCGTTAAGCACCGAATGGCAGGACTTGATCAAAGCAGCCACATGCGACCAGCTTCTGTTTAAACGCAATACAACGACGCACATTATCCAGAACATCATTCGGCCGTTGAAGGTATTAGCTACCTGCGCGGGATCAACGGAGCCTTGGGAGTTGACCGCTGATACGGCACGAGAAGCAATATCGCTCGCAACGAAAATTCAGGCTTCTGGCAAATTGGCTGACATCATTGCTGGCATCATCAAGAACATTATTGATGCAAATCATATTGCGAGAGCCTCTCCACTCTACCCTGCTCTCGCCATTGCGCGCATGCCCACCAACACAAGTAGGAAATCTCGCGCCGCGAAATCTAAAGACGAGTTGCGCGACGATCTTGAAGCTCGTAAACGGGTGGAACGGCTTCCAGACCGGCGCGCTTTCTGGGAGCTGATCCGTATTATCTTTACCGAACAACCTCGTACATTCAGCGATGCGCTTCGCTTCTCTGCACTAAAGGTCTCGGTACTTACAGGTTTGCGCATTGGTGAAGTATCAATGCTGCCGGCAGATTGGATGCGCTACCGCGATTATTACTCCGCTAAGGGGCAGCCAGCTGGCGAGCTAGGCGGTTATTCACGGGCTCTGATGCTGCGTCATTTCGCAGAAAAGCAACAGGTGCCAAATAGCGATAGCAGAGTACTCTTTGAGGCCGCGCAGTATGTGCCGGAAATGTTTACGGAGATAATTTCTGAAACGCTGAATGACACGGTTCGAATTACGCAACCGCTTAGAGATACCTTGAAGCGGCAAGTAGAGACCGGCAGACTATTCCCAAACTACGGCGTCGATGACTTGGTGCCGATTGTTGAGCTTTATCCTCAAATTACAGGGAATCCATTCTGGTTGAGAATGGATCCTGAAGTGGTTGAAAATTTCGTAGCAAAATACCGTCAGGGATTTGCTCCGGCCACCCTGGCAGCTCTGTCCGAATACCAGAACACTCGCTATTGGGGAGTTAAAGAACCCGGCGCCTTGGATATGGCCATCTATATGTTCCTCAACCGCTTTGTTAATAGTAAATCTGAATTAATGCGACTATATGATTCTTCAGGCAGAAACTACGTTGCGGCAAGAAAAAAGTGGAGCGACATATATCTACGCGTTGGAGAGCTTGAAAACTATCTTACAGTTGTCGCACCAACTAAACGTCCGGATTGGAAGCTATTTAAACTTGAGGTTGGCATGCTCCAACCTTGGGAGTTGCTTTACCTGACGCCTAAACGCGCGCTAGCGGAAGAACGAAACGATGGAATTACCGATATCCTTAGGTATTACGCCATAAGCGTTCCTGATGACAGCTTAATTTCGCTGGCTATCGGCGAAGTCAAAGAGAATCGAGAGTCTCTCTTTATGCGGTACGGGCAAACAGAAGCAGATAGGCAATTGACTCTAGTTAGTCATTCGCTCCGTCACCTTCAGAATACCGAGCTCTTTCGACTTGGCGTAGCCGATACAATTATTACCAAACGCTTTAACCGACGCAGCGTTGCGCAAAGCTACGAATACGATCATCGAAGCTTGGCCGAGGAAATGGATGCAATCGAGATGCCTGCCGAAATTGAAGCTTCACTTGGCGACAAGGCATCAACAGTCGCACGACTAATCCAGGCCGGAAAAGCTACAGGACCAATCGTCGATGCCTTCAAGCGAATTCAACAAGATGAAGGCGATGACGCTGCATTTGAATTTCTGAAAGTAGAAGCAGATGGCTTTCACATAACACCATATGGACACTGCATTAATAGTTTCACTGTGGATCCCTGCCCCAAGAATCTTGAATGCTTTGCTGGATGCGGACACCTTACAGCAACAAACCTTCCCGAAAACCGGCGTCATTTAGAGAGATTGGAACAGCAATTTATGGTTGCGCTATCTGAAGCACAGGCCAAGCCCACAAATACAAAGGGCCAAAAAAATCAGATAGCACATGCCACCATTCGCTTGGAAAATATCCAAAAGTTGTTAAGCACTCCAGATGGTCACCGCCCCTTCCCTACTGGACCTGACTTATCCAAAATGAAAAACAATAGGAGTGTTCTCGATGACTGACTCTGGTAATAGAGACCAACAAAAAGATTTGCCTGCCGACTCATATGATCCAGAGATGGAATGTATTCTTAAGCAGATGCTGGAAAGCGATGAAGATATTACAGCACGGGGCGTAATTCGCCTTCATTCCAAGTTAAGCGCTGCCTCATCCATCACCCGTAATCCTACCCGTTCAAAATTGCTCGCGATATATCAGGCAAAACAAGCAGAATTTCGCAGATGGCGTAAGCGGCTGTCCAAAAGATCAAAAGATAGCTCTGCTATGGATATGGCAGAAAAGGACATTAGGATTTCCGAGTTAGAGCGCCAGATTGAATTGCTAACAGCATCACATGTCGCAATGTTGCGTGCAGTCGGAGAACTTGGTGGATTTTCCAAATGGGTAAAATTCTTTGCCGACTATCAAGAAATTAGAAACGAACTTACAAAAATTGGAGCCATGCCTGACGCAAAGATTCTCTAACGAGGGGGCATGATGATTCGACAAGCTAGAGCCTTCCTGAAGATACTATTCAACCTCATTCTTGTGAAGCACTGGCTACAACAAACCCGTGGTTGGCAATACGGTCGAATTCTTCTGTCGTTACACGCCGAAGTGTTGTCGGGAAATCCGCCGGGTGAGGATCGTTTCCGAATCGCTCCTCTGCTACAGGAATTCCAATGTACACATAGGCTCCCCGCGTCGCGTCCTGGTTCAGGTAATTCATGAAGGTACGTACGCGCAGGGCTCGAGCCTGATCGGACATAATGTCTGCGACCCTCTTTAGCCTCCACGGGTTTAGCGAAAAATGCGAGAAACCTGGTGCAAGCGGCGCTCCGGCATCGGACACAAGAATGAATTCAACGCCGGGCTTGTGGACTGACCGCCCTGCATCGAAAAAGGGCTCCATCCCGAGGTTGTCATAGATCCCACCGTCGTAGAGATGCAACCGGCTGTAGCCGATCTTGGTCGCTTGCGCACTCTCCGGCGGAGAATTCCATTCCGGACGTTTGCTCCATTCGAAGTCCTCCGTATCCAGTGACAGGGGGCCGAACCCTCCAGGAAATGCTGCAGATACGGCCATGGCATTTGCCAGCGGGAAATCGCCTGGCGTGGCATAGCCAAGCATGTAGTCGCCGAGAGAATTGTGCTTGAACCGAAATCTTCTCCCGGTTTCAGCAGTAGTTCCGTTTATTGACCATTCCGGCGTTCCAGTCAGACTAGATAGTTTTGCTGCTACGCCCCATTCCTCCCGCAAGGCTTTTGCGAGGAGGTTCGATCTCGAAAGGAAATAGCGCCAGTTCCATGGGCGTAAAAGCTGTCTGGCCGCTCCCCACTGTAGGCTTTTCGCACACAGGTTTTTGCGAAGTGCAGGATACACTTCAGAGAGGAATTCAACAGAATTTGGCCACCGATAGTCGCATTCCTTGAGGATGAGGCCCACAAGTAAGCTGCCTCCCGAAACAGTAGAAATGCGATTGACTGATTCGAGCGCCTGGGTGCTTGCCAGGTATCGAAGCACCCCCAAATGGAACATCATCGCGCGAATACCGCCGCCTGATAGAACGAGCGCAATCTGTCGGCTGTTCAACGTAGTCTTCATTCGATAGATCCCTGTAACGCACACAACTCATCGTCGCTGACAATGAGCATGACGGCCGCCAATCCCTCTAGGGACAAACCCAAGGTAAGATACGCAAGCTGATATTTATCAGCTCCGCTTGGGGCAGCACTGTAGCCTTCAGGGTGACTGTGCCACTCACCTATATATCCGACTATTCCAGCCGTACGCCTGCTAGCTTCAATTACTGTTTCAGTAACGCCATCGAGGCCTCGCTCAAAAGAGCCGCCACTAGCCTTGCTGTCTTGCGGCGCTGGCAACGCGTCAACTACGACAACGGCGTTGATATTGAAATCATGGTACCCAAGAAGAATACCTCCAGTTTCTGCAGGTAGATGTGAATGGCGAAGCTTCGACATCTTCTCATGCACTCCTGCATCAATAAACAAATCCAGTTCGCCAAAAGGCAAATGGATTTCATCGCGGATATCAACAGCCCGAACCGAAACCGCGCCAGAATCCGGTTCCCTGATCCATACACGAAGGGCGGCTTCATTGGACAATGACAAACGCGGAAGCTGCTCGGCAAATGTCGCGGCATGACCAACGATCTCGGAATACGGCATGACCATCGAAATATCGCGACAACTGGCGCCGCTCCAGTACGTTCCGCGGTTCCCCACAAGATGGTCGCGCCCCCACTCTTCCGAAATGATGGCTCGATAGTATTGAGACTCCAGTGTCCTCAGCCGCTTCTTTCGATCAGCGTCTTCCAGCAACAGTACTCCGGCACGGGCGCTTGGCGTAACGAAGGTCGATGCGTGCCGCCCCACATCGTCTCTCGTGCTGACTAGGCGCGGGTAATCCAGAGTAGTTGAGGCATCGACGACAAGCTGGGAAGAGTGCAGCGCGTTGAGGACTTTACCGTCCGCGAGGTCGCAGGCATCCGCGTTGATAGCTGAAGCTTTCGTCGCACCCTGCATGATGCATTGGATGCGGTGAACAGCTGCATGCGCCTTGGGTGTGCCAATCAAGTAGGCGTCAGCTTGATGACGAACGATGTTATGCGGTTTTATATGATCGTTATCGATGATAGTCCACTCGCCCCATCCTGATCTTGTCCAGAAGTCCAACAATGAACTCCCTAGCGCGCCTGCGCCGATCATCGTTCCAACGGGTCCTTCCGTAGCAATGCCGGATTGGAATCTTGCAGCGGGACGGTCAATGCACCGAAGCACTTCCATAGGAAAGATATCTTCGTCTCGCCATTCCGTTTTCACGGGGGGAGTGATAAATGCGGTTTTAACTTCCTTGAAGTACTTACCGTTCAATGCATGGATGGCTCCCATACCAACACCCAGCTTTAACGCCCCGGAATTTACAATATAGGCTCTGTGTGCTGTTCTGGAAGGAGGCACCCCATCCGCTCTGGTCACGGGGATATGCATCAACAAAATTGTTTTGGGATCGTCCTTATTGACATCAATGCCCTCGCCAACGCGATTTTGGACTTCGCGTGTCAGTGCGTCGTGAATATCAATACCTCTGTCAGCCAAAGCATCAGCGAGTTGGCCCAACGTTCCGAAGTCACTTTCCACACGTCCCTGCACGACAGCTGGCAGCGTCAAATTGATGATGGAGGCTGTTCGGTCAGCCTTCCGCTCCACACTCCCCTCTAATAGGAACGTCTCCCCGCTTCCTGGGCGTCCGGGTCCTCTGGCCACCCAGAACTGAACGTTTTTGTCCTCTTGAAGCGCTTCAAAGTTCCATGGGAGCACAAGCTCGAACGGAGACACGAAGAAGAGCTGTTCGACCGGCTGATCTTCGGCATGAAGTGTTCCACGCGCAGATTGTTCGAGCCAGAATTGGATGCGCTTTAAGAGAGAAGCCGCTGTCCACGTTCGAGCAACGGACCGTGGCGGCTCTTGATACAAACACAAGCTTGGAGCCATGCCGGGCAGCACAGAGTTTTGATGCATCAAGAGAGGGAATTGGAGACGGAGCGCTTGTACGTCGACAAGGCTCTGAGCATCCGCTGGCACGCAAAGAGCTAAGCGCTCGGTGAATTCGATACCCACAGAATTTTGTGGCGGAACTCCGTCGCAGGAAACGTCAACCACCAAAATTTCAGCATGTGGAGACCCTGGGGGTTCCTTCCTACGAAAAGTCCCCACCAAATTGAAGTCACAATGTTGGCCAACTGCGTCACAAAGCGCACGCGAGCGAGGAAACATCAACTCAGCGTTGGAAATTTCCTCGAGGTTGGCAAGGGTGCGGAACTGCTCTGGCATTACCCTGCCCTGAGCGGGCGGCTGTCCAAGCCGGCACGTGGTGGTTTTAATCCCAGTACTGCGGGTGCGCCGGAAATCGCCTTCAACCACGACACGCCACCAACCGTAACCTCAAATGTGATCGGCTCAGGCTTGGAGGCATTCGGTTCTTCCATTGTGACGATCATCCTTCGGCCTTGAATCTTTTGCCGATAGGTATTGTAAGCGTGCCTAGCCTGGATATGGGGAGGCTGATCCGCCTCGTACATGTCCTTGCTGTCGGGAATCGGATTGCTGGAGCTGACAAGATAGGCATCCTTTTTTCCGTATAGCAGCAATTCTTTGACCAATGGCTTGGGTTCGGTTTCCTTGTCACCCTTTTCATCGCTCAGCGCAAGGTAACTGCAATGGTGCGGGATATTAAGCAGATTCCACTTAAGACGATCTTCGTTCTTGTGGTACTTCGTAATTGATACAACATCCTCAAGGACTTCCCAAGTGCTATCACCGATTTGCAGGAAGTCGTAGTCAGAGCCGTCAGCACGCAGTCGAACGTTGAAGATCAGGGCCGCATCATTGCGCAAATCATCACCCACATCGCAGTGCTTAATGAAGGGGGAATGGCAAAAGAACTCAGCTCCGTCAGCTACGAGGGAAAATCCGCCTACCAACGTTCCCGCATCAACAAAAAGATGATCTCTGGCATTTTCAGATTCCCCGCGATCCTTAAGCGCTTGGCGGAGCCATTCATCCATCAGCCGCTTTGGTTTTGAGAATACTTTGATGCCTTTTCCTTCCAGCAGCCTATAGCGCGCTTCACGACGCAAGATGGCAAATTCACTGCTCAATTTATCCCGCTCAACCTCCTCAATTAGCAAAGCCGCCGGCACCCAGAGTTCCTTGATTTTGATTCGCTCTTCGTCTTGATATTTGGCGGCATGTTCGAGATGGAAGAAATCGGTACAGCCCGAAATGTGGTCGCTATCAGCATGAGTAAATGCGACGACGTCGAAGTAGTCTCGGTCAGCGCCGTCCAATTCCTCCTTCAAGCGCTTCCTCAAGTCGATGCGAGGATCATCATCGTCTTCAGCGACGCGCAGATGGCAGAAATCGAACAATATCCGTCGTCCAGCGGCCAAGGCAATCTGACAGGTATCTCCGTTACCGACGGGGTAAAACGTAATCTTGTGCGTTTGAGCCATGGCTATACCTTTCACTTATGCAAAATGGTGCTATTGGATGATTAGCACTCTCCATCAACGAGTGCTAATTAGAAGGTTATCACAAAAAAACCTCTGCAATTAATGCTACTTATAATATTTATTTACAACATGTTATGTTAGTCATAGGCAATCTAGGTCGGGTACTCCCCTACATATCCGGATTCTGCTTATGTCCAAAAGTTGCCCCAACGCAAGCGCCGAGGAATGCACCAACAGGCCCCGCCATCGCCCCGCCTACCATCGCGCCTAGCGTCCCCCCAGCAACAGCATTTCCAACTTTGGCTTTCTTGCGTTTTTCAAGGGAAAGCGGCGCGAGGGTCTTTCCGTTCTTGGCCCGTGCCGATGCAGTGCTTGAGGTGCCCTTGGATCTATTGCAGCTTATACACGCCGGATAGAGGTTATTCAGGCGGTTGCTACCGCCTTTTGCTTGGGGATTGGAATGCTCAATTTCCCATGCTGCACGAGCCCCCACCTTGCCATAGTTCTTGAAAGCCAGTTTCTTGTGGCAAATATGGCAGTAGCCAGATGTACGCTCGTAGATTCGATTAAGTTCTTCTTCATTGAATGCCATATTACGCTCCTGATAACTGGGCCTGTTGAGCCATAGTGAATAGTCTGCCACACTGCAGGCTCACCGGATGAGCTTGGCTTTGGGGAAGCTATATGAGTATGAATGATCGCATATACATAATTGACCAAATGTTGACGGAGCGCCGTATGGTGACAATTGCTCAGTTGCTGGATAGGCTTGAAATATCGCTTGCCACTCTTAAAAGAGACTTGGCAGTAATGCGTGATCGAATGCAAGCACCCATCATTTTTGACAAGGAATTGGGCGGGTATCGGTATGAAAAAAATGACCAGGCTTCGCAATTTGAACTTCCTGGCCTTTGGTTCTCAGCCAAAGAGATTCATGCCCTACTCACAATGCATCACCTGCTTTCCAATCTAGACACAGGCGGCCTGTTGGGGGCTCATATCAAACCCTTGTTATCACGCCTTACTGCCTTGCTTAGTGCTGCTGACAATCCAGTAGATGAAATCCAAAAGCGAGTTCGGATCGAAATGATGAACGTTCGACATGTCCGGCTGGAGCATTTTGAGGCCGTTGGCTCAGCCCTATTAAATCGCAAAAGGCTCTATATCGACTATTACGCGCGAGGATCGAACCAGACCTCTCAACGAGAAATTTCCCCTCAGCGTCTGATCAATTATCGTGGGAATTGGTATCTAGATGCATGGTGTCACCTGCGGAATGATCTCCGTAGCTTTTCCGTAGATGCTATTCGACGTGTCGAGTTGTTGGAAAAGAAAGCTAGGAATGTCGCCGACAAACAACTGGATATCGTCTTGGGCTCTGGCTATGGAATATTTTCAGGCAAGAATGTGCAATGGGCTACCCTGCTTTTCTCCCCCGAGTATGCACGCTGGATATCAAATGAAATTTGGCATCCTAAACAACAAGGACGAGTGTTGGAAAGTGGCAGCTACGAACTCAAGATACCCTACAGCAATGATACCGAGCTAGTGATGGACATCCTGCGATATGGTGCAGGTGTAAAAGTCACTGCTCCGGTTAGTCTAGCCGAACGGATTTCACATGAAATCGAATCAATGCAACGAGTCTATTTGCATAACTAACAGCTTACTTGCGATAAAGCCTCTGTAGGGAGGTCCGCTCTGGTTAGCTAAGCTGTTAAATGCCGAATTAGGTTAGTTTGCAGTCTTAGGGATGTTCGAGCGCCGATTCATGCCTTATCGCATCGTGCAACTACGGGTTATGGCCCTCGACCAAGATCACCATCTGTGTCAAAGTGTGTTTCATCACGTCGCTCTCAAATTTAGACGTGCCGGCAAGGATAAATTTGAGGAAAGAGCATGGAGACTTTGAAACCCAGGTCGCTTCACCTTCATACCCTCGACAGCCTGTGCGCTGACTTAATCAGCGCCCGGGCGGTGGGTGTCGGGAAGAATGACACCCCCTTCTCGCTCAATTCCGATGCCGCTCGCGCAGTTCTGAACTGGTATTTCGGCCACAAAGCCAAGTGGACTGGCCGGGTCATGGAGGCCGATGTTGATGCGATTGTGGACAGTACGGCGAGCGCTCCAAATCCGATTGCGCAAACCGCTGTCGCTTCCCCCGCTGCAGCCAAACGATACACGCTGGTGTCAATCCAGGCGCATCAGTTCGGCGGGCTTCATCATCCGGGAACCGCAGCGGGAAAACCTGCAGACTTCGTCTTCAACTTTGACACGGGGGCAACCCTCTTTGAAGGCTTCAACGGATGCGGGAAGACATCTCTCCTGAACGCCATCATCTGGACGCTTACCGGTGAGGTGTTGAGACCGCAGCGCCCTCCGGAGATGGCAAGCAACGAATTTGCCTGTGAGATCGATGGCGCAGAGGGGGGCTCCTCCTCTCACACGCTTTCTCCAGTGATGCCCTTGCCGGATCCCTCTGTCGAAAAGCCGGCTGTAGCGGCGATTCCGGTGGACACCTGGGTCAGGCTGACATTTGAAGACGATACCAAGGCGAAACACGTCGTCACCCGGATTCAGAAGCGGGCGGGTCGAAGCAATGCAATAGTCGATGACATATCTGGACTCGATGCGCTCGGCCTCGACCCCATTGGTGCGCGCGTCGGAACGACGATGCCAGGCCTTCTTCCCTTCATACAGGTGGGATCGGAATCGAAGCTTGGGAAGGCCGTTGCTGAACTGACCGGCATGGCCCCTCTCGTGAACCTGGCAGCGCATGCGGAGCGTGCCAAGAAGAAGATTGATGGCGATCTCACCAAAGAGCGCAAGAGCGAGATAGATGCCCTTGACCAGACGTACAACCGGTCGCACCATGACTTGACAGAGAGTGCGAAAGCAAATCCCGCGATTGCGTTTCCTAAGTCTATTCCGCAGGCATCGGCTGATACTTCAATCGAAGCCACGCTCAAGGAGGCGGTCGAACACTTTGAGGATTTGAAGGCGAAAGGCTTTGCGGACGCCACGCTGGTTCTGGGAGCGCTCTTCAACCCTGAGGATGCAAAGCAGCGCGCCAACTTGGAGAGGTCCATCCAGCCGGCTATTAGTGCACTAGGTGACCTCTCATCCCTTCCCTCGACCGCACGGCTCGGCGGGTTGAGTAAGTTGACGACCGAGGAGACACAGGCGGCACGCAGCAGAATCACGCAGATTCTTGACGAAGCGGATGCATTGGTCGCAATCGCGGCGGATGCCTCTCGGGCCGGCCGCATCCGCCTATACACACGCGTTGCCGGATGGATCAAAGAACATCCTGCACTAGCGAAGCATGAAGATTTGTGTGTCGTCTGTGGTCATGACCTTTCCAAGGCGGTGGATCCGATCACCGACTTGCCGATCAAGGATCATCTGAAAGAGGCAGGCGTCAGCGGTACGGATTTCCTCGGACAGACCTTTGCGGCGTGGTGCAAAACCGTCATTCAGGGTCTGAGCCACGACCTTCCCCCCGCGCTAGCCCAAGAGATGCGCACCGAACTACCAGCGCATCCAGGAAACTTGGTGCGCACAGCGCTGATCGAGGAGCTATTTGAGAAGCCGCCATTCCAGGAAACACTTGGGCTACTGAAAGCTGATTTCCAGACGACCTGCGATGCTGCCGTGAAGGCCTTTCCTGCCTTCGAGGTCTCGCCTCTTCGTGTACTGGGCAGTGGACAGAAGGAGCTCGCAAGCCTAGCGACGGCGCTGGAGCGCTTGAACAGAGCGTTGGCGTTCTCCGCATGGCGAAACGAGAACAAAGCAAGTCTCGCCATGTTCATGCAAGACGTTGTTGGTCAAAAGGCCGTGGCCGGACGCGAGACTGCGCCGGACTCTCTCCTCGGTAGATTGTCGCGACTACAGACAATGGTCAGCGGGATCGAACCTGTGAGCCAGGCGATTACCCTGTGCCAAAGGATGAAAGGCGACATCGACAAGCGCAGGGCAAAGGAGAAGCGGCTTGCCGCTTATGTCGTAACAAGCGATGCTCTTAGCGAATGCATGAAGGTGGGTGAGCTTGCGCAGAGTCAGGTTGAACAACTCCAGCAGAAGCTATACAAGAGCGCCGTCACCTGGAGAAATCGCATCTATCTCAGCGCGTTTCCCACCACGAGCCTCGATCTCGTTGCGACCAAGATGAGCGGTGACGGCGAACTGCAACTGATGGTCGGCAGCGCTGGATTGGCAGCGCCAGCCCAGCACGTATCCAACGCGTCCGCGTTGCGCGCGAGCCTTGTCGGCTTCTACCTTGCCTATTGGGAGCACCTTCTCAAGGAGCGGGGAGGGTTGCGTCTGCTGCTACTGGACGATCCACAAGAGCTGTTGGATGGAGATAACCGTGAGAAGCTTGCGGACGCCATCAAGGATTTGAACAAGGCGAATGCGCAACTGGTCATGACGACACACGACTCCCGCTTTGCGGCGTCAGTCGCTAAGCGCGCCCAGGCAATCAAAATTCCACTCAATCATCAGTATGTGCATCCGGCAACAAAGTCCAGGGGCACGCTTTACACCTCCCCCAGCATCTCGAAGGTACAGGCGGCTCATGATCTGTACGCGTCAGATATCGATGCTGTAACGCCTGCACAGGATTACGCATCCGAATGCCGGGTGTTCATCGAAGGGCGTATTGGGGATCTTTTCGACGATGCTGCGTTCCCGACAGCAAGTACCCTCAACTTTGCGCCGACACTTTCGGATCATCTGGGGCGACTGCGCGGATTGATGAAGAGCGGTTCCAATGAACTGTTCAGGAGCAGATTGCTGGCGGATTTCTGCAACCATCCCGCGCTGAAGGATCAGGCGCCCGCTCTACAGCTCTTGAACAAGGCGCACCATAGCTCGAAGGCGTCTATCAAGCCCAAGGAAGTCTCGAATGTTCTACAGGATCTTGAGAGCTTGCGCAGGGCTGCTGAGCACCTGCATGAGGAATTTCGGCTCTTCCGCCGGAGAGAACCGCTCGTACCGCCGGCGATGGAGATCACTCCTCTGGTACCGAATATCGTCCCTGCCTTCCGCGTCCGCATTCAGCCGAGCTTGGCAGCATTCGTTCGTGATGCGGCAGTCGGCGACACGCAAGAGACGGAATTCGAGGAGGTCAGCTCGGACTGGTTCCTCGAGAAGGCTTTCTTCTTGCTGCGGTCGAGCAGTCTCGGATTCGCAGGGCCTGCATCGAGCGTTGCCATTGTTGAGGCTGACGCCAGTCAAATCGAGGACAGACAACTTGTGATCGCCCGCCGAGGAAAGGATGTATTTGCTCGCCGGCTGCTGCGTCCACAGGATAACGACATCGTGGCTCTTGCCGCTGAAACACCAGATCCCCGTCGCAGCCCGCAAACGCTTGTCCTACACGAGAACGAAGTGTCTTTGCACCGTGTAGTCGGGATGCTATTTGAAGCTCCGGCTGTGATTCCAACCTCCAAGGCAGAGGCAGTGCAAGTTGATGGCAACGGCCTTCTGCCCAAGGTGCGCAGTGCGTACAAAATCAAGGAAGAAAGCGCGATCCCGCTAGCGCTACCCGGCCAAATTGCTCTAGGCGGCCAGCAGATTGCGATGACGGAGTTCGACGCCCATATCGAGTGTTATGTTGCGCTGCACCTTGATGACGGCCAAAGTATCTTTAAGCGCGTTGGTGACAAGCTGCCGGAGCCGCTCTCACACCTCCGGCGATTTGAGTCCATTGGAGGTCTCGGTGTAGCTGAAATCTTGGCCGTTGGGAAGGCACAGACTGGCTTTCGGACAGTCGTGAAGGCGGTTCAGATTCTGGGTGTTCTATATCAACAATAGCCTATGCACATTTAGCCGGTTAGATGCTCTTTGAGGCGGAGATCGCGATAAGACTGTGTAATTACCCTCTGATCTCGCGCGCGGAGGATATTTTTGCGGTGTTATCACCGCACCACCGGCAACTCTGACCAACGCGAGGTATAAGCCGGACTGACATTCCCCCGCTTCATCTGCCAGTGCTGTTGAACTCCCTCGCTGGCGATCTTCAATTGTTCAACGAGCATATTACGATGATTTTCAACATTGAAATTCTCTTCATGCGCAACAGCCCTAGTGCCAGACCACCTTCACGTCCCCCTGTTGCTTAAACCAACATGTATAATATTTTAGGCACAAAGATGCTTTTTCACTATCTGAGTCAACTTGAATAAACAATAAGGTCTGACAATTGAAAAACGATTCCCAGCAAACTTATTCGTCGGGCTCTGCGAGCCAATCCGAGAAGCCTGTGCCTCCTCTTCAAGGCTGGGCAATGCCGATCATTCTCTCCGTAATCACCGCTGCCGGAGCGGCTTACACTGCGTATGCCAATCAAAAAACTCAAGCCTATATCGAGACTCTCAAGGCAAATACTGCAGAGCAGATCAAGATGGCTGAGTTGCGATCTCAGGAGAATATTATTCGACTAAAAGATCAGCTTGAGACCGAGAAGGATCTGCGAGCTCAAAGCGCAGCCAATGAGTCGACGGCCCTTAGTGCACGAGCCAAGAGATGTGACGAGATCAAAATAATTCGAGATAGCATGAGTAGTGAGCTTACTCACCTTCGACATAATGATCCTCGCGCCGACGATGCGCTGGTAAGCCTCGAAACTGACTACAACAAGCTTTCGTCTTACATGACTAGGGCAGGCTTCTCGGCAATAAATTCAGCGTTACCGAAAAATAAGTCGCCGGACGGACTTCAAAGAGCTAGCGAAATTTATGGTGCCGTCTTGGAAGGATATAACGCAGAGCTTCGTATCACCTGTCCGTGATGATCTTCGCGTTACGCAAGAGATTTGGCAAACGCAAGCGTCTCCTTATCTGTGATTTGAGTGCCGTCTAGATGACTAAGAAGGTAGGCTACTCTTGGTACACCAAGAAGTTTGTCTCCCGTCGAGTTCGAGAGACGGCATTTTATGAGGCACAAGAGTGTCTAGTGAATTGGGGCGATTCACACGGCGTTTTTCGTTAATCTGCATTCTTGATTTTTTGGGGTACGCTTGCTGCTCATAACCACCTATTTTTTAGCCCTAATTTTAGGCTGAAAGGTATCAAGTCATTCGGGGGGGACTCGCTTTTTCCGCTGAACAACTCCCGCGTTCTCGTCCCCTCTCCTACTGATATGCAAGGTGTAGGGCTAACTATTGAAAAGAATATCCCAACGCAAGTGCGACCCAAGGTTGATTAGAGGTCTGACCTTGTTGATCTTGTCCATAAACTAGTCCAGCCTGAAACCCCGTTCTCTTTTTTGCGGTAAACAACATGCCAACTGCCCAGTGATAAGCAGTCTGCGTACCTTGATTAGCTTGCTGTGAGGATGGTGGAGTAAACCCGAATGATCCAAGCCATGTAATTGCGAAAGCATTGTGTTCAAAGACCCACCCGATGAATGGACCTACAGAGGCATCTGCATTTATCTGTTTTGTAGTTAGGTTATATTTGTATGGTACGGTTAACGCGCCCCAAGCAAGCCCTGTACGCTGATATGGGTACAGCAACAAATCTTTCTCCTCAACAACGTAAAGCTCGCCATTGTCATGGATAATATCTTTATCGTTCGAAGATAATTCCTGCCCTTCAGTAACTATGACCAGATCCATCCCCGAACTTGCATTTGCATTTTGAACCTTAATTTTCATACCACTTAATGCACGCAGTCTGTTGGCGCAGTCTGTTTTTTTAGTCACCAAATCGAATTTACAAAAAATTGGCCCTGTATCCGTCCGAAATTTAATCGAGTCATTGGTAAGGTCGCCGGCAGAACTTTGGGAACTTAATACCAACTGAGTACCACTATCAGAAAGGTTAGTTGAATCCGCGAAAGCAGTTCCAAACACACAGCTACTCACAACAAAACAACTTAAAGTCGCGCTCCTTGATTTCCTGATCATAAATATCTCCCTTAGACTACTGTAACCAAAATAACCGAATCAACTAGAATTCATATCTAACAAACTTGTTCATTAAATTGTATTTTGTTATGGTTTCCGCCACTTATCAGGGCTTCCTACATTTGTATTCCTTACACGCTCAACATGAATGGCTGCGTTAGGGTTTATCTCTTTTGCACGTTCAATTGCTTCAGCCTGTGTAGGCACAACAGCGCTAGCTCTTCCTGCATCTGGTTTTCGAACGGCATAATCACCTTCTGGACGTCGCTCAATGTAGAGGTTATTACTATCTTTGTTATTGCTCATGGTTAACTCCTTAAAGCAATTTAATCAAGAATAACTACTTGTAACTAAGACGTTAATCTATTCCTCAAATTCAAATTGAGCAACACTTATGAATATATAGACCGAAAGTCATTTTGAAGTTGCCATCAAGTGTTGCGCAACATTTATCTTTGTTACGCAACACTTTGCTATTTAGATGAACAGCAACAAAAATTTTCTGAGGAACGCTTTTAAATCAGGCTAGAGCAAGGGTTTCCATAAGCAACAGTCCCCGCAACTACTTAGAATGCGCAAATTAAAACGCCAATCAAAACCAGGATTAACCAGAAGATTCTTTATTTTTCATCTTGTTACAAGTTTTTTGTTTGCGTTCAACTCAAAAACAAACGCTTAAAATTATTGCTGCTGACCAAACCTACTTCTTCTGCGGATATGCCGCGCAATTTGGCGATTTCTTCGGCTACGAATTTGACGTATGCGGGCTGGTTGAGTTTTCCGCGATGCGGAACTGGAGCCAGATATGGCGCATCAGTTTCGATCAGGATTTTGTCGAGGGGGATTTTTTGTGCAACTTCTTTGATGGTGGTTGCACTCTTGAAAGTTAGGATGCCAGAAAAGGATATGTAGAAGCCTTGCTCGATGGCTGCTTGAGCGACTTCCAGATTCTCAGTAAAACAGTGCAGAACGCCGCCGATACTACCGGCGTTTTCTTCTGCCATGATACGCAGGGTATCTTGAGCAGCCGATCGAGTGTGAATGATTAACGGCTTACCGCATGCTTTCGCTGCACGGATATGGGTGCGAAAGCGTTCGCGCTGCCATTCCAAATCACCGGTCAGGCGAAAGTAATCCAGCCCGGTTTCGCCAATGGCGATGACTTTGGGGTGCCGGGCTAGACGAACAAGCTCGTCCAGAGTTGGCTCTGTCTCTAATACATAATCAGGATGCACGCCGACTGACGCATACAGATTTTCATATCGTTCGGCTAACTGTAAAACCTGCGGAAACTTGTCCAGTTCGACGGATACACACAATGCGTGCGTGACTCCATTATTTTTCATCTCTGCCAAAACTTGGTCAATATTTTCCGCCAACTCAGGAAAATTCAGGTGGCAATGCGAATCAATAAACATGTTTGTTATTTACCGGATGATGCAAAAACTTGTCGATAGGACAATAAGATAGATTCGAATTGCAACTTGGGATTAAGCGGATGGAAAGCCTCTCGCTTGGCGACCTGCAATTCTTTTTGATAGCGCAACAAAGTCATGGAGGAAACGTTGGCGGAGAGTTTTTTTATCACTTCCGTTTGCTCCGGGAAATATCTGACTTGGCCGGTCATTTTGGCACTCGCCAAGTCGTAGCACCATTGTTGTAGGCAGTGAACGACCAGTGCAGGGGCGGAACGTTGCAGCTTGTCGGCCAGCGCCAAAGCATCCATTTGCGCAGGACGCTGAATGGATGACAGCAAAACATGTATTTCTTCAGTCCCTTCGCCTTCTTCAGCCCAATGCAATGCCAGCAAAGGGGCAAAGCCTGATTGCGCCAGCGCTTTGTCAGGATCGGTCACACCTTGCTGTTTAAGCCATGCGGTACCAACCTCGCGGCTCGGCGTGTTAACGACCAAGCTTAGGCAACGGCTCAAGATGGTCGGCAGCAATTGCTGCGGCTTGTGAGTTACCAAGATAAACAATAGCTTTTCCGTCGGCTCTTCCAAGGTTTTGAGCAAGGCGTTGGCGGAATTAATATTCATTGATTCTGCGGGGTGTACCAGTACGATACGATACCCGCCCCGGTGTGCAGACATATTGGCGAAGCTCGACAATGCCCGAATTTGGTCTACGCTGATCTCACGCGAAGGTTTTTTTGTGCTCTCTTTTTCGCCGTTTTCTTCGGCTTCATTCAAGGCATCCGGTTGCACCAACCGAAAATCGGGGTGAGAACCTTGCTCAAACCAGCGGCAAGAGTCGCACGCGCAACAGGGCATGCCAGCAGCAGAGGGGGATTCACACAGCAGCGATTGGGCAAAAGTTACGGCCATATCCTGCTTGCCGATTCCCTTCGCCCCCTTTATCAGTAGCGCGTTGGGCAAACGTGTACGTAGCCCGTGCAAACTTTGCCACACCTCTTGTTGCCAAGGATATAGTTCTTTCATATCAAATTGATGCGATTATTTTCTCTAGGCTTTTCTGAACTTCATCGCGCGTTTTTTCTGCGTGAATAAGGGCAAATCTAGCTGGTGTTTTTTGGCTTCTAGCCAAATATGCCTGACGTACTTTTTCAAAGAAACTGCCTTGCTCCTGCTCAAAGCGATCCAGCGAGACATTGTTAGCCAAGCGTTGCCGAGCCACTTCGATCGGGATATCAAACAACAAGGTCAGGTCCGGTTGCAGATCGCCATGCACCCATTGCTCAAGTTGCTCTAGCTTGTTTAGGGCAACTCCCCTGCCCCCGCCTTGATAGGCAAAGCTGGCATCGCTGAATCGGTCTGAGATTACCCAAGTCCCGCGCTGCAAGGCGGGACGGATCACCTGCTCCACATGCTCGCGGCGAGCGGCAAACATCAGCAGGGCTTCTGTTTCTGCGTGCATGGGCTCATTCAGCAGAATCTCTCGCAATCGTTCGCCCAGCGGCGTACCGCCCGGTTCGCGCGTCACAAGAAGATCAATTCCGCGCTGGCGCAACGCATTGGCAAACCATTCCAGATGGGTGCTCTTCCCTGCCCCGTCGACGCCCTCAAAGGTAATAAATTTAGCTTTACTCATTTTTGGTAACGATTCACCGCGTTGTTATGTTCAGTCAGTGTGCTGGAAAAATAGGAACTGCCATCCCCGCGCGCCACAAAATACAGCGCATTGCTTTGTGCCGGATGCAATGCAGCCTGTATGGCTGCCAGCCCTGGTAGCGCAATCGGCGTAGGTGTCAGTCCGCCTCGGGTATAGGTATTGTAAGAGGTATCCGTCTGTAAATCGCGCTTGCGCAAGTTTCCATCGAACTTTTCCCCCATGCCATAAATAACAGTTGGGTCGGTCTGAAGCAGCATCTTTTTACGCAAACGATTAACAAACACCGACGCAATCATCGTGCGGTCGCTTGCCTTACCTGTTTCCTTTTCAACGATGGAGGCCAGAATTAATGCCTGATATGGCGTTTCAAAAGGTAAATTGGCGGCACGGTTTTTCCAGCTTTCTTCCAAGTTGCGCTGCATCAATTGATATGCGCGTTTTAGCACCGCCAGATCGCTGCTACCGCTGGAGAAATTATAGGTATCGGGAAAAAATAATCCTTCAGCCCTTTGCTCCGAGGCTCCAATACTCATTAAGATTTCCTCATCAGATAAAGCCAAGGAATCATGGCGCAACGTGGATTCTGCATTCAACGCTGCCCGTAACTGTTTAAAAGTCCAACCTTCGATAATGCTGACGCTGCTTTGCTCCACACGCCCTTTGCTAATCATGTCCAATAATTGCAGGGGACTCACAGCCGATTCGACTTGGTAATTACCCGGCTTGATTTGCGAAGCCTTTCCCAATCCACGAGCCAATAGAACAAATAACCTGTCGCTAGGTAACACTCCAGCTTGCTGCATTTGCCGTGCAGCACTCTTCAGGCTGCTTCCCTGCTTGAGAGAAAACTCATAAGGCAGCTTGGAAAAAGACAGCGGGCGCAAAGCATAAAAACCGGCAAGTCCGGCAACCACCATCGCAATAAACAAGAGCCACAGCACTAGCGCCTTAATTGTTTTCATTTAATAACCAATCCTGTATGACATGAGCAACGGGAAAATGTTCGCAAAAATAGCCCGGCATCTCCCGCACAGGCCATAATCCAATCACTGTATTCACCAAAAATATCTCATCTGCTTTCAGCAAGTCCGGCAATGACACATTCGTTATCCGGCAACGCATCCCCCGTGCAACAGCCCAATTAATCAAACGCTCGCGTGTCACACCGGCAACCCCACACTGCGATAAATCCGGCGTAACCAACTCCCCGTCCTTAACCATAAAAAGATTGCTGCGGACGCCTTCGATAACGTTACCGCATGCATCCAATAGCAGGCCTTCGGCAATTTCAGGGGAATCCCATTCTGACGCTGCGAGTACATTTTCCAGACGATTAAGATGCTTTGCGCCAGCCAGTCGAGGCTGATGGGCTAAATGCAATTGGCATAAATGCAAACGCACTCCGAACTTGGAATATGCCTCGGGATAAACAGGAAGAGGATTTATGCTAAGAATCCGCGTCACTACCGGATGAGGTGCTGGAGCATATCCCCGTTGAGCGCGCCCTCGAGTGACGATGATCTTAACGGCTCCGTCTTGGGCATTCCGAATCAGCAGATCAAGCTCTTGCTGCAATAGCGCCTGGGTAGGACAAGGCAAATTGAGTGTGAGGCAATCTTTGAGCAGCTTGGCGTAGTGTCGCGACCATTGCAACAACTTACCGTTGCGCAACAACATGGTGCGAAACACGCCATCCCCGTAGAGCAGACCACGGTCATCTACGCTAATCGTATCGCACGGTATGCCGTTGATTAGCGTAGTCACAGCCGGGAGTTTTGATTAGAACTTACGAAATACCAGCGAACCGTTGGTTCCGCCAAAGCCGAAATTATTATTTACAGCCACGTCGATCTTCATGTCGCGGGCAGCATTCGCGCAGTAATCCAAATCGCATTCTGGATCTTGCTCGAAAATATTGATCGTGGGCGGAGAAACTTGATGATGCAATGCCAGAACGCAGAACAACGATTCGATACCACCGGCACCGCCCAACAAGTGACCGGTCATCGACTTGGTGGAGTTAACCACCAGCTTCTTGGCGTGGTCGCCGAACGCCAGTTTAATTGCATCGGTTTCGTTCTTATCGCCCATCGGGGTAGATGTCCCGTGCGCATTAACATATTGAACCTGTGTTGGATTAACCCCCGCATTGCGTAGCGCATTTTCCATGCTGCGTTTGGGGCCATCCGTACTTGGGCTGGTCATGTGATACGCATCGGCGCTCATGCCATACCCCGACAACTCGGCATAAATCTTGGCTCCGCGCGCTTTGGCGTGTTCGTACTCTTCTAACACCAGTACGCCAGCGCCCTCGCCCATCACAAAGCCATCTCTATCCTTATCCCAAGGACGGCTGGCAGTCGCCGGATCGTCATTGCGGGTAGACAGAGCTTTAGCGGATGAAAAGCCGCCGATAGCCAGTGGCGATATGGTTGCCTCAGCACCGCCCGCAATCATCACATCGGCATCACCGTATTCGATAATACGCGCAGCTTCACCGATACTATGCGTACCGGTAGTGCAGGCTGAAACAACCGCAAAATTGGGCCCCTTCAATCCATACATAATGGATAGGTTGCCGGAAATCATATTGATAATGGTGCCGGGAATGAAGAACGGCGAAATCTTGCGGGGGCCGCCCGCCAGATAGTCGCTGTGCGTCTCCTCAATCATGGGCAAACCGCCGATACCGGAACTGATGCAAACACCGATACGCTCGGCATTTTGCTCCGTTACCGTAAGACCGGAATCCTTAAAGGCTTCCATCCCGGCCACAAGACCGAAATGAACAAATCGATCCATGCGGCGGGCATCTTTAGCGGGAAGAAACTGAGTCACTTCGAAACCGTTGACTTGTCCTGCGACTTGGCAAGCAAAGGGAGCGGGATCAAAGTGAGTGATTCGTGAAATGCCAGACTGACCTGCCACAATATTCTGCCAAGCTTGCGTAACACCGACACCTACCGGCGACACAATGCCAAGGCCCGTAACAACAACTCTACGTTTAGCCAATCTGCACTCCACTAACCAATAAACAAAAGATCAAATAAGGATGAATTACTTGGGATGAGCGTTGACGTAGTCAATCGCTTGTTGCACGGAAGTGATCTTCTCTGCATCTTCATCAGGGATTTCGCAGCCGAATTCTTCTTCCAGCGCCATCACCAGTTCAACGGTATCCAAAGAGTCTGCGCCCAGATCGTTGACGAACGAAGATTCGTTCTTAACTTCGGATTCATTCACGCCGAGTTGCTCAGCTACGATTTTCTTGACGCGTTGTTCGATGTTAGACATTCCATTACTCCCGTTTTTAATTAAAGTTCAAAAAGCGCAAGCATTCTACCAAACTTGCGCCGATTTCCAAAACACCACATTACTCCATGTACATCCCGCCGTTTACATGCAAAGTCACGCCGGTAATATAAGCAGCACTTGGGCTGGCCAAAAAGGCAACCGCTGCCGCGATGTCTGCGGGTTTACCCAAACGCTTCAGCGGCACCTGCTCCACCAACTTGGCGCGCTGCTCTTCACCCAGCACGTGGGTCATATCGGTATCAATAAAGCCCGGTGCAACACAGTTTACGGTGATATTGCGGCTACCGATTTCCTGCGCCAGCGACTTGGTAAAGCCCGCCATACCGGCCTTGGATGCCGCATAGTTGGACTGCCCCGCGTTACCCATGCTGCCGACCACGGATGAAATACTGATGATACGGCCGCCGCGCGCTTTCATCATGGCACGCAACACGGCGCGGCTCAGACGGAACACCGACTTCAGATTGGTGGTCAGCACATCGTCCCACTCCTCATCTGACATGCGAGCCAGCAGATTGTCTTTGGTGATACCGGCATTGTTCACCAGAATAGAAATTTCGCCGAATTGTGCGCGAATTTCAGTCAGCACCTGCTCTGTCTGCGCCACATCATTGACGTTCAAGGCAAAGCCCTTGCCTTTGATGCCCGCAGCGTCCAGATAAGTACTGATCGCTTGAGCACCATTGTCGCTGGTGGCGGTACCAATAACCGTAGCTCCTTGCTTACCCAGCTCCAGTGCGATAGCTTGACCAATACCACGCGAAGCCCCGGTAACCAGTGCGATTTGTCCTTGCAGCGTCATATCCTCTCCCCTTATACGAGAGCCGCCAATGCGGCTTTCAGTGCTTCGCCGTCATTGATGGCCATTGCTTGTTGATTGGTATCGATACGTTTATTCAGACCGGCCAGCACCTTACCCGGCGCACATTCCACGTTATGGGTGATGCCCTGCTTGCCGAAGGCCTGCACTGTCTCAACCCAGCGAACTGGCGAATACAATTGGCGCACCAGCGCATCCTTGATTTTGGCTGCCTCGCTGTAGGCAGCAACATCCGCATTGTGCAGCACCGGAATCGCCGGAGCTTGCAACGCAACATTATTCAGGTATGCGCGCAATTCTTCTGCGGCACCTTTCAGCAAACTGCAATGCGACGGGACGCTCATCGGCAACATAATGGCGCGCTTCGCTCCCTTAGCCTTGGCCAACTCCATGCCGCGCTCAACAGCGGCACGATTGCCCGCGATCACAATTTGCCCCGGCGAATTAAAGTTCACCGCTTCCAGCACTTCACCTTGTGCGCCTTCGGTACATACGGTGCGCACCACATCATCATCCAGCCCGAGAATCGCAGCGATGCCACCCACGCCTTCCGGCACCGCCTGCTGCATACATTGCGCGCGGTATCTCACCAGCGGCAACGCATCGGCAAAACTCAAAGCGCCGGCAGCCACCAGCGCGGTGTACTCCCCCAAACTATGTCCCGCCATCATTGCGGGCTTTGCGCCGTTCTGCGATTGCCATGCACGATACACAGCGACTCCGGCTGTCAGCATAATCGGCTGTGTATTCACCGTGGCATTCAGATCGGCATCGCTGCCTTCGGCAACCAGTTGCCACAAATCCTGTTTCAGCACATCAGACGCTTCGGTAAAGGTGTCGCGCACGGCAGCAAAATCAGCATAACCATTCATCATGCCGCGCGATTGGGAGCCTTGTCCCGGAAATACAAATGCGAAATTAGTCATATTAAATTCAGTCGTTAGTTGATAGACGTTAGTCGTTAATTGGTGTTTGAGGCCATATTTTAACGGCGACCAACGCCTAACGACTAGCTACTAATTGCTACCACTTAATGAGAGTTGCACCCCAAGTAAATCCGCCGCCCACCGCTTCAATCAAAATATTTTGTCCGGCCTTGATGCGACCATCGCGCACTGCGGTATCCAGCGCCAACGGAATCGAGGCTGCTGAAGTATTGCCGTGGTTAGCCACGGTCACCACCACATTCTCCATTCCCAAACCCAATTTTTTGGCAGTGGCTTCGATGATGCGGATATTGGCCTGATGCGGCACTAACCAGTTGATATCTGAGCCGCTCAGATTCTGCTCTTCCAAAATCTCTTCAACAACATCACTCAAAACCTTGACTGCAAACTTAAAAACAGCTTGACCATCCATTCTTAAGAATGGATCTCCGTCAATTTCGCCATTGCGGACATTCCCCTCAGCCTTCAACATTTCGCGATGACTGCCGTCTGCATGCAGCTTGCTGGTAACAATGCCCGGCTGCTCAGACGCACGCAACACCACCGCGCCCGCGCCATCCCCGAACAACACACAAGTAGTACGATCTTTCCAGTCCACCATGCGCGACAGCACTTCCGCACCGACGACCAGCGCCGTCTTGGCCTGACCGCCCTTGATATACATATCCGCAGTATTCAACGCATAGACGAAACCACCGCAAACTGCCTGAATGTCAAATGCGGGACCGCGACTCTTGATAGCAAGCTTGTCTTGCAAAATACAGGCAGTGCTGGGGAAAATCTGATCGGGAGAGGTCGTAGCCACGATAACCAGATCAATTTCATCGGCGCTGATACCAGCGGCCTCAATTGCTTTACGGCTTGCTTGCAAAGCAAGATCGCTGGTTAGCTCGTTATCTGCCGCAATGTGACGCTCCGCGATACCGCTACGAGAAAAAATCCAATCGTGCGAAGTATCGACGACCTTTTCCAGATCGTAATTGGTCAGCACCTTGGCCGGCAAATAACTGCCCGTACCGATAATTTTTGAATGAATCAAAGCGCATCCCCTGTGGTTTGTTGGCGTGCGTGATGCCATTTTTCAATGTGCTCGCTGATGTGATTTAGCATACCGCCACGAGCCTCTTCGGCCGCACGCTCAATAGCACACAGAAAAGCAAATGAATCGGCAGAACCGTGGCTTTTAACCACGATGCCTTTGAGCCCGAGAAAACTGGCACCGTTGTAACGGCGATGATCCAGTCGGTGCTTAAAAGTTTTGAGCACAGGCAATGAAATCAGTGCCCCCAGCTTGGTGAACCAATTCCGGCTGAAGCCTTCTTTCAGGAAGCCCCCCATCATTTTGGCTACGCCTTCAGCAGTTTTCAGGGCAACGTTTCCGACAAAACCGTCACAAACCACCACGTCGGTAACGCCATTAAAAATGTCATTCCCTTCTACATTGCCGTAGAAATTGAGGTCGCTGGCTTGCAACAATTCGGAGGCCTGTTTCACCACCTCATTACCCTTGATGTCTTCGCTACCGATATTCAATAGACCTATGGTCGGATTATCGGTATGTTCCAGCGCAGAAACCAGCGTACTGCCCATCAGCGCGAATTGCAGCAGATGTTCCGCAGTACAGTCAACGTTTGCCCCCAAGTCCAGCATACAAACTTGACCTTTAACGGTGGGCAAAAAGGAAGCGATGGCGGGACGATCAATACCGGGCAGCGTTTTCAGCACATAACGGGCTGTCGCCATCAGCGCACCGGTATTACCCGCACTGACACAGGCCGAGGCATCTCCGCTCTTGACGAGATTGATAGAGACGCGCATGGAAGAATCTTTTTTGCTGCGCAAAACAACCTGCGGCGATTCGTCCATACCCACCACTTCACTGGCGGCATGAATGCGCAGACGAGTTCTATCGGCAAAGCCGATTTTATTCAGCTCCGCTTCGATTGCGTCGGACAAGCCGACAAGAACCACCGTATCGTCAGGATGTTTTTTCAGATAAGCGACTGCCGCGGGAACGGTTACCCGTGTCCCGTGGTCGCCGCCCATGGCATCAATGGCTATCGTGATATCCACTGGGCGATCCTCTCGAACGAGAAATTGACAGGCACTCAGACCTCAAAAGTATTCTTGAAGGCCTGACTAAATAAGCTCAATGAGCTTATTCGCCCTTGGTCTTGACGACTTTTTTGCCGCGATAGTAGCCGCTTGGGCTGATATGGTGACGCAGATGCGGCTCGCCAGTGGAAGGCTCCACTGCCAGCGCCGGATTGGTCAGAAAGTCGTGAGCACGGTGCATGCCGCGTTTGGACGGGGATTTTTTGTTCTGCTGAACTGCCATTTTCTACTCCTAAAAAAACTGAATTACTGCTTCTTTAAACCGGCCAATACCGCGAACGGATTAGCCGACTGCTGCAAACTATTTACCGCCGGACTGCACACACCCTCTTCGTGACGAGGCGCAAAAGGCAGACCCAGCAAAACTTCATCTTCAATCAATGCCAGCACATCAAGCTGCTGAGATGCTTCGATACCATCCACATCATCGGCTTCGTTAACTTCATCCAACCTATCTTGCGGAAGCAGCTGCAAGCGCGCCGCTATCTTCACCGGATAAGAAAGCGCCTCCAAGCAACGCTGACAACGCAACCGACACATACCATGCACTTCGAGCGACAGCATGTACCGATTATCTTCTTGCAAACCAGTGAGCTTATAAGTCAGCGCCCCGCCTTGATTTACCAGCATATCAGCCAGTCTCGGCAATTTTGCCAGCAAAATTTCACCGCACATTTCCCTGCCGTTTTTGGCAAAATCCGTGCTATCAATGAAAGGCTGTGCAAACATGAGGCGCGCATGATATATATTCCGCCCCACTCTGTCAAAGATGCACAAGGAATATCTTGAATTCTCAGCCGCTTGTTCTTGCTTCGACCTCTATATATAGAAGTCAATTGCTATCCACCCTGCAAATTCCTTTTCAAACCGCCGCCCCCAATGTGGATGAAACTCCGCTTCAGGGAGAGGATTCCAGACAAACATCCTTACGGCTCTCACAACTTAAAGCGCAAGCTGTCGCTCAAGCATATCCGAATGCCTTAATCATAGGCTCAGATCAAGTTGCTCTTCTGGATGGACAGCAGCTGGGAAAACCACTCACCCACGATAACGCCGTGCGCCAATTGCGCGCTATGCGAGGCAAGACCGTCATTTTCCACACCGCACTGACTTTACTGAATGCCTCCGATGGCTCGATGCAGACCGAGCTTTCAGAAACCCATGTCACCTTTCGCCAGCTCAGTGACGACGAAATAGAACGTTACCTCAACAAGGAGCAACCCTATAATTGCGCTGGTAGCGCTAAAGCGGAAGGATTGGGCATTGCTCTAATAAGTAGCATAGAAGGCGATGATCCCAATGCCCTGATCGGGCTCCCCTTGATTAATCTTGTCACCATGCTTAAGAAACAAAATGTTAGCGTCATCTAATAAAACCCAGTATAAATTTAAAGTTGCCACCCCTCACTCTTTCTGGTATTAAGTCGCGCTTCAAAATTTCGCACGTATCTGGAGACTCCAAACAAATGCCTGCTCAGACCACTAAAATTATCGCTCCCTACAAAGCCAAAAAAGGCGAGGAGTACATGAACCCCAAGCAACTGGAGCACTTTCGAAATATTCTGAACGAAATCAAGCTGGGGCTAGGTCAAGATATTGATCGTGCGGTTCACACCATGCAGGATGAGGCCACCGTCTTCGCCGACCCCAATGACCGCGCCAGCCAAGAGTCCGACATGAGCCTTGAGTTGCGCAATCGCGACCGCGAACGCAAGCTCATCAAGAATATCGACAAAATGATTGCGAGGATCGATGCGGGCGAATACGGCTATTGCGACAAATGCGGTATCGAAATCGGCCTGAGCAGGCTGGAAGCGCGCCCAACCGCCACACTCTGCATCGACTGCAAAACCTTAGATGAAATTCGGGAAAAACAAGTCGCAAAATAATCGCCTCGATCAAAAACCACAAAGCCCCCTAGTAGTCCTAGGGGGCTTTGTTTTTCTATGGGAGATTAGCTGATCGGCGGAATAGCACACCGATATAAATAATGTGGTTATAATCGAATTGCCATGAAAAAATCCTCTCGCGCCAAAACTGATCCCCGCCCTGACCTGCTATTAGAAGGCAGACTCCATGACCCTTTCGCTTTTTTGGGACTGCATCAGGAGCAAGAACATTTTGTATTGCGGGTATTTCATCCTTACGCAACTGAAGTCAGCTTGGTTACCGAACAGGGTGAAGAAAAATTTCAACGCACCCATTCCGATGGATTGTTTGAGTGGGAAGGCGCCTCCGCCCCAGCTCACCCCTATCAATTGCACATTCTGGATAATGGTAAAGAATACCTGACTCTCGACCCATATGCATTTCCGCCACGGATCAGCAATTTCGATTTACACCTATTCAACGAAGGTAAACTGCATCAGGGATATCGCGTACTCGGTTCACATGCAGCCGAAATCGACGGTGTAACCGGTATACGCTTTTCGGTATGGGCTCCTAATGCGGAACGTGTCAGCGTAGTCGGCGAATTCAACCGCTGGGATGGTCGCATCAGCCCCATGGCAGCTCACGGCTCCAGCGGTGTCTGGGAGTTATTTATCCCCGGTCTGACACAAGGCGTACTGTACAAATTTGAAATCCGCAATCGTTCCGGCGCACTGTTGCTCAAAACTGACCCTTATGCCAACGAATTTGAATTGCGCCCCGGCACAGCTGCCCGCGCGGGCAAATGCATTGCACATAACTGGCAGGATGATGACTGGCTAAAACGACGCAGCCAGTGGGATTGGCTGCACGCCCCGCTTAATATCTATGAAATCCACGCAGGCTCATGGAAGCGCCATCCTGACGGCAGCTTTTATACTTACCGCGAACTGGCCGAGCACCTGATTCCCTATCTAAAAGACATGAGCTACACCCATGTCGAATTAATGCCAATCTCGGAACATCCGCTTGATGAATCATGGGGCTACCAAGCCACAGGTTATTTTGCCGCAAGCAGCCGCTTTGGCTCACCAGACGATTTATGTTTCTTTATTGACAGCTGCCATCAGGCTGGAATCGGTGTGTTGCTCGACTGGGTTCCGGCACACTTCCCTCAGGATGCTTTTGCACTGGCTCGATTTGACGGCACCGCCCTGTACGAACACGAAGACCCCCGCCTCGGCTTCCATCAGGATTGGGGCACGCATATCTTCAACTATGGCCGCAATGAAGTGAAAAGCTTCCTGCTTTCCAGCGCCCATTATTGGCTATCCGAATTTCACTTTGACGGCTTGCGGGTTGATGCAGTCGCATCCATGCTTTATCTGGATTACTCCCGCAAAGCGAACGAATGGCTTCCCAACAAATATGGTGGTCGAGAGAATCTTGAGGCGATCGATTTCCTGCGCGATCTCAACATCATGGTGCATGAGTCATTCCCCGGTGCACTGACGCTGGCGGAAGAATCGACTTCTTGGCCGGCGGTATCGCGCCCGGTTTATCTCGGCGGCCTCGGTTTCTCAATGAAGTGGAATATGGGCTGGATGAATGACACACTCAAGTTCATGCAGCAAGATCCAGTGCATCGCCGCTACCATCTGAACCAGCTTACCTTCAGCCAGCTTTACGCTTACACCGAAAACTTCGTACTACCCTTCTCGCACGATGAAGTCGTACATGGCAAAGGCTCCTTGTTGAGCAAAATGCCGGGGGATGCATGGCAAAAATTTGCCAACCTGCGTTTGCTGATCGCATACCAAATGGTCAGTCCGGGCAAAAAATTAAACTTCATGGGCAACGAATTCGGACAAGGGCCGGAATGGCGCTCCGCTTGGGAAGTCGATTGGTGGCAACTCGGCATGCAGCAGCATCAAGGAATCCTCAATCTGGCACGCGACTTGAACCGCCTATACCGTGACATGCCCGCACTGCATGAACTCGACTTTGAGCAGTCCGGCTTTTCCTGGATAGATTGCCAGGATGCCGAACACACCCTACTGTCCTTCATCCGTCGCGGACGCAACGGAGAAAACCTCATCGCAGCATTCAACTTTACGCCGGTTCCTCGCAATAAATACCGTATCGGCCTGCCGTTTGATTGCACTTATCGCGAACTATTCAACAGTGACTCTGAGTATTACGGCGGCAGCAATCTTGGCACGGGCTGTACCATTCAGGCAGAACATACGCCATGGATGGGGCAACCATTCTCTGCCGAAATCGAACTCCCGCCGCTTGCCGCCGTTTTGCTGATACCAGTGTAGTTACGGAGCGCTGCATGAAAGTGTAATATTATTGCCATCCGTATCTGTAACAATCCTTTATCAATTCATTAAGCAAAGGAAAAATCATGGCTACAGCTACAAAAAAAATATCCGCCACCTCTAAGCCGTCCGACTTGGCTGAAAAAAAGATAAGCACAAAAGAAAGTGCTAGCAAAACTGCGGACGTCTCTACCAAGAAAACTGTAGCTAAAACTCCTGCCGTTAAAAAATCAGCTCCCGCTACTAGTGTTGCCGCAGAAAAAAAACCTGCCAAAGCTCCTGCGACCAAAAAGACTGCTACAAAAAAAACAGCCCCTCTCATCTCTCCCGAACACCGTTATCACATGATAGCAACCGCAGCTTATTATTTAGCCGAACGGCGCGGATTTGCCGGGGGATATGAAATGCAAGACTGGATTTCTGCCGAGGCTGAAATTGATGCCCAACTTAAATCCTGACCCGATTTAAAAATTGTCGGCTATGTAATTTAGCTTTTCATTTACTTAATCAGGCCTGCTTCTGACATGAGCGGCAGGCTAAACAATCTGAGCCATCCAATGTCGAATCTCACCTGCTCCACTGCCTGGCAAGCCCTTTCCTCTCATCATGCCAACATACGCAAACAAACTATGCGTGACATGTTCCAAGCTGATGCAAAACGCTTTGAAAAATTTTCATTGCAACTTGATGGAATACTGCTTGATTACTCAAAAAATCTGATCACCGCAGAGACGCTGGTATTGCTAGTAGAACTGGCTCGCCAATCCAATCTGAACGACTGGATTGAGCGCCAGTTCACCGGCGAAAAAATCAATACCAGCGAAGCACGGGCAGTGCTGCATACCGCTTTGCGCAGCCCAGAAGACCGTTCTGTTCTGGTGGACGGCAAGAATGTCATTCCCGATATTCATCGTGTACTCGAACACATCCGCCGCTATACCGAAGCAGTTCGCTCCGGTGCCGTAACGGGACATACCGGAAAAAAGATTCGCCACATCGTTAACATCGGCATCGGTGGTTCCGCTCTGGGGCCGCTCATGGCCTGCGAAGCGTTGAAGCCCTACGGCAGCCCTGATCTAACAGCCCATTTCGTTTCCAATGTTGATGCCACCGACATCGCCGAGACGCTCAAGCAACTGGACGCGGAAACCACGCTGTTCATCATTAGCTCGAAGACCTTTACCACCCAAGAAACCATCACCAACGCACGTACCGCTCGCGCTTGGTTGGTTGAGCAACTGGGCTGTGAAGAAGCCGTGGCAAAACACTTTGCTGCGGTCTCTACCAATTTGGCTGAAACTTCAAAATTCGGCATCAACCCGGAAAATGTATTCGAGTTCTGGGACTGGGTGGGCGGACGTTACTCGCTGTGGTCGGCCATCGGCTTGCCTATCGCGCTGTATATCGGCATGGAGAATTTCGAGCGCCTGCTGGCTGGCGCGCATGCCATGGATGAACACTTCCGCCATGCGCCGCTGGAAAAAAACATGCCGGTCATTCTGGGCATGCTCGGCATCTGGTACGGCAACTTCTTCGGCGCGGGCTCATACGCCATCCTGCCTTACGACCAGTATCTGCAAAAATTCCCCGCCTACCTGCAACAGCTCGAAATGGAGAGCAACGGCAAGCGCGTGGACCGGGATGGCAATGCGGTGGATTACGACACCCATTTCACCGTATGGGGCGAGCCCGGCACGAACGGGCAACACTCGTTCTATCAGCTGATACACCAAGGCACGCGCATGGTTCCGGCGGACTTTCTAGCGCCGTTGACCAGCCAGAACCCGATCGGCGAACATCACGCTATGCTGTTATCCAACTGTTTTGCTCAAACCGAAGCGCTGATGCTGGGAAAAACGGAGGCCGAAGCCCGCGCCGAGTTGACCGCGCAAGGGCTAAAGGGCGACGCACTCGAAGCCTTGCTGCCCTACAAAGTATTCCCCGGCAACCGCCCCACCAACACCCTGCTCTTCGACAAACTCGATCCCTATACTTTGGGCATGCTGGTGGCGCTCTATGAGCAAAAGGTATTTGTACAAAGCGTGGTGTGGAATATCAACGCCTTCGACCAGTGGGGAGTGGAATTCGGCAAGCAACTCGCCAGCAAACTTTTACCGGAATTGCGCAGCAAAGAGCATATTGCCTCGCACGATTCATCGACCAACAATCTGATTAATCTTTACCGTAATCGGCATCAGCACTAAACGCGCGGCGCGGGTAACTTGCTTACCTGCGTTGCCGTGCCGCCTCAAACAAACACACCGCCGCCGCCGCCGCCACATTCAGCGACTCCACTTTTCCCGGCATCGGAATCGTGATGAGCTGACGGCAAACATTCGACAACTCCGGCGACAGCCCCGCCCCCTCATTACCAAAAGCAAACGCGATATTTCCCGAGAGTTTGCAATCGTAGAGGCTTCTGGTCGCCTGTAGCGAAGTGGCGAAGATCGTTCCCTCAAACACCGCAGCCACATTGAACAAATCGGCATGCTCATGAATGCTCAAGGCAAAATGCCCGCCCATTGCGGCACGCAACACTTTGGGCGACCACACATCGGCGCAGCCGGTAGAGAGAAATGCTGCATCACACCCCGCCGCCGCCGCGGTGCGCAGAATAGAACCGAGATTGCCGGGGTCTTGCACATCTTCGAGCAGAATACAGAAGCGGCTATGCGAGGGCGCGATATGCGGCTGCGGCAACGCGATCAGCGCCAGCAAACCGCTCGGTGTTTTAAGTTCGGTCAACTCGCCGAACAGCGCATCGTCCAGACAGGTCAGCGGAACATCGGGGCATTGCCCGAGCAGGCGGACGATCTCTTCATCTTGTTCTGCGGCCTTGTTCACCAGCAAATGCAGCGGAGATTTTCCGGTCAACAGATAAGACTGAACCAGATGCGCGCCGTCCAGCAAAGTCTGCCCCGCTTTGCGGCGTTGGCGTGATGCGCCGACCAGCTTGCTCAGTTCTTTGAAAAACGGATTGTCGCGCGAGGATATGTGTTTCAACATCAAGCTGCTTCTTGCTGGCTGGGCGGTTCCAACAAATTCCCCATCTCTTCCAGTGCGGGCAGCTCCCGCAAAGAACGCAGATTCAGATCATCCAGTAACTGCTGAGTCGTGGCGTACAGCGCAGGCTTGCCCGGCGCATCGCGCGTGCCGATGCTTTCCACCCAGCCGCGCGACTCCAATGTTTTCAGCACTTGCGAGGAAACGACAACGCCGCGAATTTCTTCGATGTCGCCGCGAGTCACGGGCTGACGATAAGCGATGATCGCCAAGGTCTCCATCACCGCACGGGAATAACGCGCAGGTTTTTGCGGATCCAGACGTTCGATATAAACCTGCATCTCGGGGCGTGCGCGGAAACGCCAGCCGCTGGCCACGCGATTCAGCTCGACACCGCTATCGGCATACTTCTCCACGAGTTGCTGCAACACCTCTTCAATGAAGCGACTCTCCAATGGCACATCGCCCAGCTTTTTGAGTTCGGATAGCGACAACGGCTCCTGCGAAGTCATCAAAGCCGCTTCGTATATTTTTTTCAGTTGCACCACATCCACCTGCAGCCCGTCTTGGGCTGCCTGTGCGGGCAACTGATTTTCATTCGAGGGTGAGGCGACTTGTTCGGACATAAATATTTCCCAGCGTTTCGGTTTGCGTAATTTCAACCAAGGTTTCTTTGGCCAGTTCCAGAATCGCAATAAAGGTGACGACCAGTTGCGGAATGCCGCCGTCGTGATCGAACAAATTCTCGAACGGTTCGAATTCACCGTGACGCAGTTGCCGCAGCAAGCGTGTCATTTGTTCGCGCACCGAAAGCTCTTCGCGCCGCACCTTGTGATGCGCATTCACTTTCGCCCGCGTCAGCAAAGTCATCCATGCAACACGCAGATCATCAACGGTCACATTCGGCAAACGCTCGACCACAGTGCGCTCCATCAACACCTGTACCAACTCGAAATCGCGCCCGGCTTGCGGCAATTCGTTCAGCCGCTGCGCGGCGAGTTTCATTTGCTCGTACTCCAGCAAACGGCGCATCAGTTCGGCGCGCGGATCTTCGATTTCCTCTTCGCCGATCTTGGGCGGGCGCGGCAACAGCATGCGCGACTTAATCTCAATCAGCACCGCCGCCATCAGCAAATACTCGGCAGCCAGCTCCAGCCGGTTGCGCTGCATGATCTCGATGTAGGTCATGTATTGCTTGGTGAGCTGCGCCATCGGAATGTCGAGCACATCGAGGTTGTGCTTGCGGATCAGATACAGCAGCAGGTCGAGCGGCCCCTGAAAAGTCTCCAGCACCAACTCCAGCGCATCCGGCGGAATATACAAATCCGGCGGCATCTCCAGCAGCGGCTCGCCGTGGATCAGCGCACGCGGGATAAGCTGTAGTTCGGCTTGGCTCATGGCGTGCTCAGCTGTAACTCAGCCCCATCGCCTCGCGCACATCGCGCATCGTTTCACCGGCCAGCTTGCGGGCTTTTTCGCAGCCGTCGGCGATGATGTTGCGCACCAGCGTCGGGTCGTCCAGATATTGCTGGGCGCGTTCGCGCATCGGTATTTGTTCTTCCAGTACGCCCGCGATGACGGGTTGTTTGCATTCGATACAGCCGATGCCCGCGCTCTTGCAGCCTTGCTGCACCCATTGCCGGGTGTCTTCGCTGGAATAGACTTCATGCAATTTCCACACGGGGCAACGCTCGGGATCACCCGCATCGGTACGGCGAATACGGGCTGGGTCGGTCGGCATGGTGCGGATTTTCTTGCTGACACTTTCTTCGTTTTCGCGCAGGGTGATGATGTTGCCGTAGGACTTGGACATCTTTTGCCCGTCCAGTCCCGGCATGCGCGAAGCCTTTGTCAGCATGGCCTGCGGCTCGGACAGGATCATTTTGCCGCCGCCTTCGAGATAGCCGAACAGGCGCTCGCGGTCTCCCAGACTCAAGCTCTGCTGTTCGTCGAGCAAGGCTTTGGCCGATTGCAACGCTTCATCGTCGCCTTGCTGTTGGAAGCGGGTGCGCAATTCGGCGTAGAGCTTGGCTTTTTTGCCGCCGAGTTTTTTCACGGCAGCCTCGGCTTTTTCCTCAAAGCCGGGTTCGCGTCCGTAGATATGGTTGAAGCGACGCGCGATTTCGCGGGTGAACTCGATATGCGGCACTTGGTCTTCGCCCACGGGAACTTGCGTGGCGCGATAGATCAAAATATCCGCGCTTTGCAGCAGCGGATAGCCGAGGAAACCGTAGGTGGACAAATCTTTGCCGCTCAACTTTTCCTGCTGATCTTTGTAGGTCGGCATGCGTTCCAGCCAACCCAGCGGCGTAATCATGGAGAGCAGCAAATGCAGCTCGGCATGTTCCGGCACGCGGGATTGGATGAACAAGGTGGCGCGCGCTGGATCAACGCCCGCCGCCAACCAGTCGATCACCATATCCCACACGCTCTGCTCGATGACTTGCGGCGTATCGTAATGCGTGGTCAACGCATGCCAGTCGGCCACAAAGAACAGGCACTCGAACTCCTGCTGCATCTCTACCCAATTTTTCAACACACCGTGGTAATGCCCCAAGTGCAAGCTCCCCGTGGGGCGCATTCCCGATAAAACGCGATCAGCAAACATAGTTTAAAAACCGAAAATAAAATAAATAAAAGTGAGCATCCCACCTACCAGCGGAGATAAGACCCAACCCAATACCGGCGTAATCGCCAAGCCGATCAGGATAAACATGCCGTAAGGTTCGATACTCGCCAGCTTGTAAGCCAGCCGATGCGGCAGCATGCTGATGGCAATGCGCCCGCCGTCGAGCGGTGGCAACGGTAACAAGTTCAGCACCAACAGGATGATGTTAATTTTAATGCCTAATTGCGCCATTTCCAGCAAGGGCTCGGCAAAATAACTGTCGGGCGACATCCAGGCAACTTTAGCCCATATTCCCCAAAACAGCGCCATGACCAGATTCGATGCCGGTCCCGCCAACGCCACCCACAACATATCCTGCTTGGGGCGGCGCAACGCGCCGAAATTAACCGGTACAGGCTTCGCCCAGCCGAACAAAATCCCACCCAGCACCAGCGTTAGTAGCGGCAACAAAATCGTCCCCACCGGATCAATGTGCCGCAACGGGTTCAAGCTGATGCGCCCCTGCTGGTAAGCCGTCATATCGCCGAAATAACGCGCCACGTAACCGTGCGCGGCTTCATGCAGCGTAATGGCAAACAGCACTGGGATAGCGGCAATCGCAATCGTTTGGATCAATGCGTCGAAGTTCATTTAGTTCTCGTCAGTATCGTCGATGCCAAAGTGGCTCACTTCGCCCTTGCCGCGTCTTACCAGTACGGGCACCGATTCGGTCAGATCAATCACCGTGGTCGAGTCAATACCGACCGAGCCGCCCTCGATAATCAAGTCCACCTTGCCTTCCAAATACTCGCGGATCTCGTCAATATCGGTCAGCGGGTTATGCGCATCGGGCAGGATCAGCGTGGAGCTAATCAGCGGCTCATTCAACTCTTCCAGCAAGGCCAGCGCTACCGGATGATCCGGGATGCGCAAGCCTATCGTGCTGCGCTTGGGATGCTGCAAGCGGCGCGGCACTTCTTTGGTGGCATCCAGAATGAAGGTGTAACTTCCCGGTGTATTGTTTTTCAGCAGGCGGAAGCAGGCATTGTCCACACGGGCATAATGCGCCAATTCGGATAAATCGCGGCAAACCAGCGTCATGTGATGCTTGTCGTCCACACCACGAATCTGACGTATGCGCGCGACGGCATCTTTATCGCCGAGATGACAGCCGAGGGCATAGCCCGAATCGGTCGGATACACGATGACGGCACCTTCACGTATCAGTGCGGCGGCCTGCTTAATCAGACGAGGCTGAGGATTATCGGGGTGAATAACAAAAAATTGCGACATGTATTTTCCTAAGCGGGCGCAACGTCCCATGCGCCCCAAATGGGTTTGCACTCCAATGGCAGATCCGGCAAACGCCCCAAATCCCGATAACTCTCGCCGGGCCCGTGATAGTCCGAGCCGCAAGAGCAAAGCAATCCGTATTGGGTCGCATAGCGGGCGAACTCTGCGTACTGTGGCGGCGTATGACTACCTGTCACCACCTCTATCCCCTGCCCGCCCATGTCGGTAAATTCTTGCAGCAACTCTTGCAGGGTTGATTTCCCCATCGCCTTGCGTCCAGCGGTATAGCGCCCCGGATGCGCCAACACGGCGATGCCACCCGCACCGCGTATCCAGTTGATTGCATCCTGCAACTCTGCCCATTGGTGCGGCACATAGCCGGGCTTGCCTTTGACCAAGTAACGTTTGAACACACTGGCAACATCCTTGCAGTGCCCGGCTTCCACCATATAGCGCGCAAAATGGGTGCGGCCAATGATGTCCGGATTGGCCGCATAGCGATACGCCCCAGCCAACACGCCACCAATGCCGCTACGCGCCAAGGACTCCGCCATCAACTCCGCGCGGCGGCGACGTCCACTGCGTATGCCGTGCAGCCCCGCAACCAATGCAGGATTTTTCGGATCAATGCGCAAGCCGACGATATGCAGTGTATGGCTGCGCCAGCTCACCGAGATTTCGACACCATTGATAAACGTGATGCCGTGCTGTGCAGCGGCCTGTGCGGCTTCTTCCAGACCATCCACATCATCGTGATCGGTCAATGCGAGGAATTTAACGCCGCGCTCGGCGGCGCGGGTAACCAACTCAGAGGGAGATAACAGCCCGTCGGAAACCGTGGAATGACAGTGCAGATCGTAATCAAGCATTAAATATCGCCGCCGCCCTTTTTCATAACCTTGCCCTCTTCGGCGCGCTTGCGGCGCACCTCCTTGGGATCGGCAAGTAAGGGGCGGTAGATTTCGATGCGGTCTTTCTCGCGCAGCACCGTATCGGTTTTGCTCAATTTGCCGAACAAACCGAACTTGCCTTTTTCCAGATCAATCTCCGGGTGCTTTTCCAGCAAGCCGGAAAGCTTGATCGCATCGGCAATCGTCGAGGATTGCGGTACGTCCAGCTTGAGCAAAGTTTGCTCGTGCGGCAAGGCATAAACCAATTCAATCTTGATTTTGTTGTCACTCATTTGTCGCGTACACCTTTTCTGCGCGGTGGGTAAAAGCATCCACAAAACTATTGGCTACGTAGTGGAATACCGGCCCCACCATTTTTTCCAGCAACTTGCTGGAAAACTCGTAATGCAAACGGAACTCTATTTTACAGGCAGTTGGTGACAATGCGGTGAATTGCCAATTGCCATCGAGATGTCTGAACGGGCCATCCTGCAAGGTCATTGCAATAGAGCCCGGCACCTGACGCACATTTTCCGTGGTAAAGCTCTGTTTGATCTGGTGGTAGTTGATGTTGATGGTCGCGTGAACAGTGTTTTCGCCCACCTGTTCGACGCTTGCCCCGCCGCACCAAGGCAAAAACTGCGGGTAATCCGCCACATTATCCACCAGCACAAACATCTGCTCCGCGCTGTAGGGAAGTAATACTGATTTTTCAACTAACGCCATTGCCGCTCAGTCATCAATGCAAAGGCTGGTAGAATATATCAACGCACTGTAAAACACACCTGCATTCCGATCCCAACATGAGCATCATACAAAACAAAAAAGCCTTTCACGAATACTTCATTGAAGAACGCTTTGAAGCGGGACTCATGCTGGAAGGCTGGGAAGTCAAAGCCATCCGCGCAGGACGCGCGCAACTCAAGGAAGCTTACGTCACAGTCAAAGATGGCGCACTGTACCTGTTTGGCTCACACATCAGCCCGCTGCTCAGCGCCTCCAGCCATATTCTCCCCGATCCCACCCGTACCCGCAAACTGCTGCTACACCAGCGCGAGATAGAAAAACTCATCGGCAAAGCAACGCGCGCCGGCTTCACCATCATGCCGCTGGACATGCACTACAAAGGCAGCCGCATCAAACTCGAAATCGGCTTGGCTAAAGGCAAGAAGGAACACGATAAGAGAGCGACAGAGAAAGAGCGCGAACATAAACGGGAAGCAGCGCAAGCGATGAAAAAGGAACGACGCTAAATCCAGCCCGACTTTAATCGGCAGATTTTTGTGCCAGTAAATATTGAATCAAAGAGCGCAATTTTGCCGGTCTTACCGGCTTATGTAATAGATGCAACCCGCGCTCATTCACCAATTTCAGAACTTCCGGGGAGGTGTCGCCGCTGCTTAAGATAAATAACGGCTGCGCCTTAAAGTTTTCCTTAATCCAGTCCGCCATCTCGACTCCGTCACCATCAGGCAGCCGATAATCGCAAATCACCAAATCAAAATGTGCTTTGCTGTGAATATCCTTAACTTCACCCAATGAGGCGGCCATTGATACGGAACACCCCCAAGATTCGATAATGCCCTGAGTACTATTACGAACCAGCGGATTATCGTCAATCACCAGCACATCCAATCCTGCGAATTCATTTTTACCACGCATATCCGAAGCATCATCAAGCGCAGCAGCGGAAGAAACAAGTTCGTGTTCAGGCGCAACTATGCGTGGCACCGATATGGAAAACACGGAACCTTTGTCCGGTGTGGATCGCAAATCAATGCTATGGTGGAGTAGCCGCGCAATGCGATCAATAATAGCCAACCCCAACCCCAGCCCTTTACTGCGGTCGCGCTCTTTATTTGCCAGCTGAACAAATTCTCTGAAAATACTGTCCTGCTCATTCTTTGGAATCCCAATGCCGTTGTCACGCACCTCAATCCGTAACATCCCGGCCCGATTGCGGCAGGCCAATACCACTCGCCCGCCAACCGGGGTATAGCGAATTGCATTACTGATGAGATTCACCAGAACTCGCTCCAGCAGAATGGGATCGGTACGAACAATCGCACTACAAGGAATAACCCGCATTGACAGCCCTTTTTGTTCTGCCAAAGGCCGGTAGTCGCGCGCGATACGGTCAAGCAAACTACGGATCGAGAAGATCGTAATATTGGGGGTAACCACGCCCGCATCCAATTTTGATATATCCAATAGCGCATCAAGCAAATTGGATAACGCCTCCACCGACTCTTCCACCTTGCCGGCAATTTTGTGCTGTTCAGGCGTAGTCAACTTGGAATTCAGCTCCCCCACGAACAATCCCAATGCGTGCATGGGCTGCCTCAGGTCATGACTGGCGGCAGCGAGGAAACGGGTTTTGTCGTAATTCGCATTTTCCGCCTCTTCTTTTTTCAAACGCAACTCTCGCGTCGCGGCTTCAATACGCAGTTCCAATTGTTCGTTAAGCTGACTCAGACGAATCTCGGCCAGTTTCCGGTCGGAAATATCGATACTGATCCCGATCAAATAGAGCGGCACTCCCCTCTTGTCATAGACTGGCTTCTTGAAGGTGTGCAGTGTTCTATTCCCTTTAATCTCGGAATTCCAAACCGTCTCTTCAACATTGATCATTTTCCGTCCGGAAAATGCCTCCTTATCTTTTGCCAGAAAGTCCGCCATCTGTTCCGGCGGGAAAAAGCCGCTGCCATCGGTCCCCTTAATATTGGCAAACAACACGCCCCACTGTGCCTCGCAAGCACTGTTCATCAGAGTAATGCAGCTTTGCGCATCTTTAATAAATACCGAAACCGGCATCATATTGATGATCTCATTCAAGCGCTCTTCACTGCTTCTCAGTAACTCCGTCCGTTCCTCCAGCACTATCCGGTCTTGCTGCAATTGTGTGGCCATCTCATTAACGCCCTGCGCGAGTTCACTTAATTCGCGAACAACGGGCAGCGAGATCGGAAGAGCGTCGTGTAGGGAAAGAGTGTAGATCTCGGTGGTCGCCGTATCATTAAAAAAAAA
>FZPW01000018.1_pt1 | contig 51015 bp, 47 predicted proteins | sample 1534771 | NCBI WGS metagenome assembly FZPW01 (sample SAMEA104161894, study PRJEB21768) | metagenome | biome: subterrestrial habitat; feature: phreatic zone; material: underground water | place: France | collected 2016-06-01 | depth 60 m | reverse complement strand
TTTTTTTTAATGATACGGCGACCACCGAGATCTACACTCTTTCCCTACACGACGCTCTTCCGATCTTACCCACCGCATAAGTCAATCGCTCGGAAAGCGCATTTCTGAGAGAGGAGGCATCGAATGCCTTCTCGAGGTGGCGGACAATGAGTTTCTTGGAATTTACCGACATATTCCATTCCTCCGACAATTGGTTTAAACCACGCGCATCAATTGAAATGAAACTTACTTCTGGGGCAGTTTAACACCGCCTGCATTTACCGCTTCTGAGCAACCATGCTTGCCCCCAACAAACCGATTTGGGGATTCATAACAATTGACAAGGGCATCGCTGCCAACAAACCATTGAAACGCCCTTTATCCAGAAAAGCGGACATAAAATCACTGCCCTGCATCTGTGCGGCAATTTTGGCGGCGATGCCGCCTGCCACATAAATACCGCCGCGCGGCAAGGCGGCCAAGGCGATATTGCCGACAAAGGCCCCGTATATTTTCATAAACAGTTCCAATGCCTGAACGGCGATTCGCTCGCCATGCTCACTGGCAAAACGGGTAATTGCTGCCGCACCGTCGCCCATATTCATGGCTGTGCTCAAGGCATCCGAAGGAACAATATTTTGCGTGTCACGCAAAAATTCAAAGATCGCAACCAAACCGGGGCCGGAGACAATGCGCTCATATGACACATGGCCGTGGCGTTGCTGCAAATAGCGCAACAGCGCGTATTGCAGTTCATCCGAAGGCGCGAAGTCGATATGCCCGCCTTCGGAAGCATGTACCGCATAACAATCCCCCCGCCAGGACAGCCAAGCGACTCCCAAGCCGGTGCCGGCCCCCACCACCACACGCACTCCGTGCTCTTGAGCTTCCCCTGTTTGCATGGGCAACAGATCGGCGGAATCCAATGCCCCCACCCCGAAACCTACCGCGGCAAAATCATTGATCAGCATAACCTGTGCAATGCCGAAATGAGCCGCAAGCAAATCCGCATCGACTTCCCAAGGTAGATTGGTCAGTTTCACCATGCGCGCGGTGACCGGTCCGGCCAACGCAAAGCAGGCAGAGACGATATCCCGCGTGCCCGCCTCGCACAGAAATGCATCAATAATTTCAAGCAAGCCGGAATAATCCTCGCTCGGATAAGATTTTCGCAACAAAGGCTCGCGCTCCTGCCCTGCCCTGAAAATCTGCAAGAGTGTCTTGGTACCGCCGATGTCGCCCGCCAAAAAATAGCTCACTCTGATACCTTTTTCCTCAACAGAATCGCTTAGCTGCCTGTCAGAACTTCAAACGGTCAGCCGGGCAGCGGCCATGCACCGCGCTGATCTCGTACACGCGCTCCGAATGCAAGGGTGTTACCTGCTCCCAGCTAAAGCGCCATTCCCAATATCCCTCGGCTTTGCCGGGAAGATTCATGCGGTGCTCTGAATTCAAACCCAATATATCCTGAAACGGATGAATGGCAATATCGGCAACAGACTGCGAAGCAGCACGAATTAAATCCCAATTAATTTCAGCGCCCGCTGTACCCAAATATTTGCATACAAAAGCGCGCTCGCGTTGCGATGCCGTATTGAACCAGCCGACGGCCGTATCGTTGTCGTGGGTACCGCCATAGACGACCGTATTGTTTTTGAAGTTGTGCGGCAAATAGGGATTATCGGCCCCGCCTCCGAATGCAAACTGGAGAATACGCATGCCGGGCAAATCAAATTGCTCCAGCAGGGCAACAACATCGGGCGTTACCACCCCCAAGTCTTCTGCAATAATCGGCAATGCACCGAGTGCCGTCTGGACGGCATTGAACAATTTCTCGCCGGGGCCGGGCATCCATCTGCCGTTGATTGCGGTTTGTTCCGATGCCGGAATTTCCCAATATCCGGCGAATCCGCGAAAGTGGTCAATGCGTACAATGTCCACCAGTTCGATGGTTTTGCGGATACGCTCGACCCACCATGCATAACCTTCGCATTCGTGTGCCGACCAGCGATAAAGCGGATTACCCCAACGCTGTCCGGTAGCGCTGAAATAATCGGGTGGCACTCCGGCAATCACAGTCGGCAAAAGATCGTCGCCCAGCTCAAATAAATCTTGGCGAGCCCATACTTCAGCGCTTTGATAGGCGATAAAAATCGGAATATCACCAATGATCTGAACACCGCGTTCATTGGCATAGTGTTTTAACTTGCGCCATTGGCGGAAGAAGCACCACTGACAGAAATACCAGAATTCAATTTCGCGCTCTAACTCGACCATCGCCCTTGCCAGCGCTTTTTTCTCGCGCCGCGCCAGACTCGGTTCCCAATATGCCCAATCTTGCCAGCCGAATTTTTCGGCCAGCGCCATAAACAGCGCATAGTCATCCAGCCAGGATTGTTCCGCATTGCAGAATGCGGAAAATTCGGCGTGGTGCCGGGTATCCTCTTTGAAGCGGCCAGCGGCGAGGCGCAACTTTTCCATGCGGTACTGGTGCACCACGGCATAGTCCACACGATGGATATTAAAGCCCGGATGTTCGGCCAGTTCGACAGCGGTGAGCCAGCCGTGCGCGTGCAAATCATCCAGATCAATCAGCAGCACATTGCCGGCAAACGCCGAACTGCTCATGTAAGGAGAATTTCCCGGACCGATCCCGCCCAGCGGGAGTATCTGCCACATCTTCTGGCCCGCGGATGCCAGCCAATCCACGAAGTGGAAAGCCGGCGCGCCGAAATCGCCGGAACCGTAGCGCCCCGGCAAGGAGGTAGGATGAAGCAAGATGCCACTGCTACGCGGGAATCGCATAGGAATACCTTTCAGATTAGCAAGGGCCGCAGAACACCCCGAATGATCAGTTCAACTCAAATATTTAGGAGCCCCGTCGCATCGTTCCGCCAGCCTCGGCCGAACCGCCGCCCTGACTGATCGGATAACTCAAATTCGCCGGGATCGGCAATTTCAACAAACTGTATAGCTGCATCAGGTTATGGCGATACAAGCGGTCGAAACTGCCCACGGCATCGGAAGGATTGTAATCGCCGAACCACCAGAACCAGTCCGAACTCTCACAGGACGAAAGTTGTTTCTCGGCCGCGGCTTTTTCTTGCGGACTCAAGCGCCCTGCCGCCATCACCATGTCATAACTCTGTTTCGCCATGCACAACAAATCCCATGCATGATTCTTGTCGGGCGAACCGATCCAGGTTGAAAAAGTACCGTACACCCAACTGCCCGCAACCAAGCCCGGCAACTCTCCCGGCGCAATTTTCGCCCCCGCTTCAGCGGAGTCGTCGCGATCCAGATAGTCCGAATAGGTCGTGGTGCGAATGGCAGGATGAGCCTCCAGTGCAGTGTAAAGATCGTTCAGAAAATGGAAGCCGTTGTACGGGTAGTACTCCCAGGCATTTTCGCCATCCAGAATGATGCCGACCAACGGCGTTTCACCTTCTCCCGTGTGATGCGAAATTTCTTCCAGTTGCGCTACAAAATGATTGGCCGCATCTTTGCCGTTCCAGTTGGAGTACTCAAAACCGATCAAGTCAGACAAGCGGTCATCACGGAAGAAACAACTCACGCTCTTGGCGGTTCCTTGCAGGCGGTAGGGGCGATACAGATATTTCGAGCGTTCCGGCAACTCCCCCGCTTTGCGCAGACTATTGGCCAGTACACCTTCGCCGCTCGCAACCCAGCGGCATTGCTGTCCCGCAAGAACTTCGATCAATGAAGTCGATACCGCACCTTCCGCGGGCCATATTCCATGCGGGGTAACGCCGAAGCGGGCGCGATGCGTTTCCATGGTTGAATGAATGTGCGCCTGCACACGGCTTTGGCCGCCGGGATAACTGGCCGATTGCGGCAAGCTGCTTGCCGGTTCGCATTCGCGCGCACTGTTGAAATCCAGCAGCAACGGTGCCAGCGGATGGTAATGCGGCGTCGCCGAAATCTCGATCTGCCCGCTCGCGGCCAATTTCCTGTAACGGGGAATAATTTCAGAGACCACTTTCCCGATCAGATCAAAAATCACTTTGCGATCTTCAAAAGTAAAATTCTCATCCTTGGTCATCATCTGAATCAGCACATCGTTTTCACGGCGCACTGTTTCGCCGAACCATGCGAGGTGATACCAGGTCAGCAGATCGGCCAAAAACTGCCCCGACAAATACGACAACGCAACATTGCCGCCCATCTCGATCATTTTGAACAAATCGAATAAGCGCTTGTAGGCCGGATAAGGCGCAACCATTTTCGAGAGATTGCTGCGGAAGCAACTCTGCAGCACCAGCCGCCGGTCCTCATTGCTCACTTCATTCAGGTTTTCGCATACCAATAAACGCAGCAAAGGATCGCGAATTTTTCCGCTGGCAAACTGCTGTTCGTAGTCTTCCAGCTGATCCAGCAAAATCGGCACAAAGTTCACCACGGCCCTCATCTTGGGATGCTGCTCAAGATGATAGGCCATATCCGAATAGTCTTTGATTGCGTGCAAATACACCCAAGGCAACACAAACTCGCCCGTACTGTAATCACGGTAATCCGGCTGGTGCATATGCCAGAGAAATACTAAATCAAGGGGTTTGCTCATAAGAAATCCATTTAAACCAACACTCCCTCGCGGGGAGCGAGAGAGTAATTCAATGCATTATTGCAAATTACGAATGTTAGCTTTTTGCCGTCCGTATACGCCCCATATCCTGCCCAAGCATTTCGGGAGTAATCAGGGTGATGCCACCGTCGCTCACATGAAACCGCTTGGCATCCTCTTCGAGGTCGTAACCGACCACCAAGCCCTCTGGAATCACACAGTTTTTATCCACCACTGCACGCCGGATTTTCGCGTTGCGCCCTACTTCAACATTGGGCAGCAACACCGAATCCTCAACGGTGGTATAGCTGTGTACTTTGACATTCGAGTACAGCAGGGAACGCGCAACCAAAGCTCCGCTGATAATGCAACCGCCGGATACCAGAGAGTCCACCGCCATGCCTCTGCGCTCGTCCTCGTCGAAAACAAATTTCGCCGGGGGCAGTTGCTCCTGATACGTCCAAATCGGCCACTCCTTGTCGTACATATTCAGGTCTGGCACCACTTTGGTCAGCTCCATATTGCCCTCCCAATAGGAGTCAATCGTTCCTACATCGCGCCAATAAGAGCTGCCGCCTTCGTCGCGCACACAGCTGTCTTCGAAGCTTTGCGCAAACACGCGGTAGCCGGCGGACATCAAATGCGGGATGATGTCTTTGCCGAAGTCGTGCGAAGAGCCTGGCTCGTCCGCATCACGAATTAATTGTTCGCACAAAAACTTGGTGTTGAATACATAGATGCCCATACTGGCCAGCGCAAGCTCGGGCTTGCCGGGAATCGAAGGCGGATTGGAGGGCTTCTCGGTAAAATTCACTACTCGCGATTCCGCATTCACGCCCATCACCCCGAAAGCCTTTGCATCACTGATCGGCACCTCGATGCAGGCTACCGTCATATCGGCATTTTTATCGACGTGAAAAGCCAGCAATTTACCGTAGTCCATCTTGTACACATGGTCGCCGGCCAGAATCAGCACATAATCGGGATTGGTATCGCGCAGAATATCCAGATTCTGGAAAACCGCATCCGCCGTTCCTGCATACCAGGATTCTTCAACCCACTGCTGGGCAGGCAACACGTCGATAAATTCGCTGAACTTACCGTTCAAGAAACTCCACCCGCGCTGGATATGCTGAAGCAAACTATGGGATTTGTACTGTGTCGCCACACCGATGCGGCGGATACCGGAATTGACGCAATTGGAAAGAACAAAGTCGATGATGCGAAACTTGCCGCCGAAAGGAACGGCGGGCTTGGCACGCCAGTCAGTCAGTTGATGCAAACGGCTACCGCGTCCGCCCGCCAAAATCATGGCGTAAGTGTTTTTGGTCATCAGGCTTACAAAACGTGATTTATCTTTGTGTGACATACCAACTCCCTGTTGATTTTATAATCATCTCCTGCCTCTTGATTGTAGCAGAAGAAGCCTACAGCCAGACTGCGGCCACCCAAGTTTTGGAACACAATAAATCGAAAATACTCCTTGCTTTTCGGAAACATCTCCCTATAATGCGCGCCTCGCTGCGATGTACATGCAGCGCTGAGTCCATCGTTTCCTGACCCCCAGCATCTCCGACATCATGTCGTTCTGATGCGTCCTGTTTTACCGGTTAGCGACGATGTTTTGCGCCGGTAGAGCTTATCCCTCTTACTGAATTTCATTGTGTGGCCATTGCGCCACGCATGCGCTGTTACTTTTAAACGTAAGGAAAAAACGTGTCTATTGAAAACACAACTGAAAACGCTGTTGCCACAACTGCGACCGTAACTTTTGCAACGCTGGGCTTAAACCCCGCAATTCTCAAAGCCGTGGAAGAATCCGGCTACACCGTACCGACCCCGATCCAAGCCGAAGCGATCCCGACCGTCATGGAAGGCCACGACCTGATGGCGTCCGCCCAAACTGGCACCGGCAAAACTGCCGCCTTCATTTTGCCGGCTCTGCACCGCATCGCCGAGCCATCGGCAATCCGCAGCAAAGGTCCGCGCGTATTGGTGCTGACTCCGACCCGCGAACTGGCACAACAAGTTTCCGATGCCGCCACCAAGTACGGCAAAAACATGCGCCTGAAAGTGGTGAGCATTCTGGGCGGCATGCCCTACCCGCTGCAAAACAAACTGCTCTCCAGCCCGGTTGATATTCTGGTGGCAACACCGGGTCGTCTGATCGACCATATCGAACGCGGCCGCATCGACTTCTCCCGTCTGGAAATTCTGATTATGGACGAAGCCGACCGCATGCTGGACATGGGCTTCATCGACGACGTGGAGCGCATCGCCGCCGCCACACCGGACACCCGCCAAACCCTGCTGTTCTCGGCAACACTGGACGGCGTGATCGGCAATCTGGCGCAACGTCTGCTGAAGAACCCCAAGCGCATCAGCGTGGCTGCGGCCAAAGCGCGCCACGAAAACATCGAACAAAAGCTGATGTACGTGGACGACATGGCGCACAAAAACCGCCTGCTCGACCACCTGCTGCGCGACGTGGATTTGAATCAAGCCGTGGTGTTCACCGCCACCAAGCGCGATGCCGACACGCTGGCCGACAGCCTGCTGGCACAGGGACACGCCGCCGCCGCACTGCACGGCGACATGAATCAGCGCGAACGTAACCGCACGCTGGTTAACCTGCGCCGCGGCGCAGTGCGCGTGCTGGTTGCCACCGACGTGGCCGCCCGCGGTATCGACGTTTCCGGCATCACACACGTCATCAACTTCGACCTGCCCAAATTCGCCGAAGACTACGTGCACCGCATCGGTCGTACTGGTCGCGGCGGCGCATCCGGCATCGCCGTATCGTTCGCCTCCAACCGCGATGCACTCCACCTGAAAAAGATCGAGCAATACACCGGTCAACGCATCGAAGCCCACACCGTGGCGGGTCTTGAGCCCAAGTTCAAACCGCGCCCGGCCCCCAGTGGTCGCGGCAACGGCGGCCCGCGCGGCGCAGGTGCTCCACGCAGCGGCGGCTTTGGTGCCCCACGCAACGCTGGTGCAGGTGCTCCGCGTCATCACGCCCCGGACAGCCGTCACAGCTTCCCGCGCGATGACCGTGCAGGCGCAGGCCACGCCCATCGCGAAGGCCACTCGCACAACCGCTTCGGCGCCCACAACGGCAACGTTGACGGCAACCGTGCAGGCGGTCAGCGTGACTTCAACGCTGGCAACAGCACCCGCACGCACACTGGCAACGGTGGTCGCAGCAGCTTCGGCGCGGGCGCGGGTCGCACCGGTTCCGGTGCAGGCGGCGCACGTCGCCCGAGCTCCGGTTTCTCGCAAAACCGTGGCGGCAACGGTAACGGCAACCGCTAACAGCCTCATACCGCAGGCACTTCATCATGTGCCTGCGCAAACGCAATAAAAAAACGTCCCGGAAATTCCGGGACGTTTTTTTATTGCGTGAAACTACATTGATGCAAGTTCAGAAAATATGTGCAAGCCTCAAACTGCCGGAGCAAACTTATCCTTCAACATCCAAATGTGTCGGCTCAAACTCACCGCGCCTGAGTATTCCGATACAAGCATCCACCACCGCAGGATCGAGCTTCGCGCCGCGCATTTCAAGAATGGCCTGCATCGCCTGCTCTATCCCCAAGGCGGCACGGTAAGGCCGGTCTGAGGACATGGATTCTACGATGTCGGCAACAGTCAAAATGCGAGCCAGCGGCAATATCTCCTCGCCTTTCAGGCCCTGAGGATACCCGGAACCATCAAGGAATTCGTGATGCTGGCGAATGATTTCGGCAATCGGCCAAGGAAAATCCACCTTGCGCAATATTTCATACCCGCTCTCCGGATGCAGCTTAATCAATTCAAACTCCGCCTTGTTCAATCGTCCGGGCTTGGTCAAAATTTCTGCCGGCACCTGGATTTTCCCAAGGTCGTGCACAACGGCTGCCAAATGGAGCGCTTTCAACTGGCTCTCATCCAGAGCCAGTTCCCGAGCAATTTTTAGCGCCAGCTCGGCAACATTGCGCTGATGACCGGCAGTATAGGGATCGCGCTGTTCCAGCGTTGCCGCAATAGCCATCAACGCGCCCTCCAGCGAAGATTCCAGCTTCAGCGCCAGCATTCCCTTCGCACGCATCTCGGCTTCATAAGCCAGTCGGGTGCGGCGTGTACTCAACCCGTATCCCAGATTATCAGCCAAGGCTTCAAACAACCGGACTTCCGCCTGCTTGAATGCATCAATCTCTTGCGCATAAATAACCAGCGCGCCTGCAACTTCACCGTCCAACTTAAACGGTATGGAAAGAGACGAGTGAATATTAAATTTCTCGGCCTGTTCCAGCCAGGGTTTGAAGGACGGATTGTTGTGGGTATCGTTATTGACGATAGCACGGGCAAAACGGATCGCACGCCCGGTGGGACCGTTGCCAAGCTCGTCGTCCGCCCAGGTAAGTTTCATATTTTCCAGATAGCCCCGCGCGCACCCTGAAGATGCCGCAATCGTCACACTACGCTGCGGATTACGGTCTGCCCAGCCAATTAATGCCAGCTGATAACGGTCTTGCCGGGTAATCGCCAGACAGATTTCCTGCAAAAGCTGCTCTTCATTGGCGGCAAACAGCAAAGCACGGTTCGCCGAGTTGATCACTGACATGGTCCAAGCATTGCGAGCCAACTCGTCGCCGGCAAGTTTTTTTTCTGTGACATCATGGAAAATTGTCACCACGCCGATAATATTCCCGCCGGTATCGCGCATAGGCGATTTGGTGGTGTGTATCCAGCGCGGCTTGCCGTCATTGACATACGGCTGCTCCAAAGACAGCGTTACCCCCTGCTCAATCACCTTGCGATCTTCGGATATATACTGCTCGGCCAACGCCCTTGGAACAAAGTCGAAATCGGACTTGCCCACCACATCCTGCGCTTGCACACCGAATTCATTGGCAAAACTCTCGTTGCAGGAAATATAAATCGAATTGATATCCTTGACGATAATCCGGTGCGCGAGCTGATTGACCACCGCGCTGAATTTATCATCATTAAGTTTGCGCGCCTGCTGCTCCACCAGATGTTGCAGCATCTGGATATATTCATCTTCCAACTGATGCACAGTATCGTGCTCGTTCAGCACACCGACCATCTGCCCGGCGGGATCTATGACTGCCAAATGCCGGATATGATCCGCCTGCATCTTGCGCACGGCATCCACCAGCGGTGTATCCGGCATAACACTGGTGACCGGGCTGGTCATCACCTCGGCCAATGACGCGGTAGCGGCCTGCTGCCGGAATAAACGCACCATGTCGCGTTCAGTAACGATACCTTGTGGAATATTATCTTTTACGACAATGACACAGCTCAGTTTGCGTTGCTGCATAGCATGAGCCGCATCCAGAATAGAGCTGGAGCCGCTCATGGAAAGATACTGCTGCGTCATGGCTTTTGCCACATCGACCACACCGACAAAATTTTCCAAGCGGCGATGCTTGCGGAAATCTGTTTCACTGACGATGCCGATTGTGACTGCGTGCTCATCGACCACCACCAGATGGCGAATACCATGCAATGCCATGCGGTGATAAGCCTCATGCACCTCTTCATCCACCTGCACCGTGATCAGACCCGCAGTCATGATACTGGTCACCGGCGCATCCAAAGCCATGCCCAACCCCAGCGCCCGAATCACATCACGCTCGGTCAGAATGGCGACCGGCATCCCGGCCTCGGCCACCAGCAGACAACTGATCTTATGCTGCTCCATCGTGGCTACCGCTTGCCCCAGCGTTGAATCGACCTCTACTCGCAAGGGGTCAGGCGACATGATATGGCGGACCAGCCGCTGTTTCATGGCACCGTTTAATTCAAAGTTGGCCACTTTTCCCATCACTGCGCCCCAGTCTTCGACATAGAAAATGTATATCCCTGTTCATTAAAAAGCCGCACGCAAATATCGACGATGTGTTTATCCAGTTTGGAGCCGCTCTGCACCTGCAGTTCCGCCAATGCCTGCGGCAATGTATAGGCTCGCCGGAAAGGACGGTGCGACAGCATCGCCTCCAGCGCATCGCATACCCGCAAAATGCGAGCCTCGGGCAGAATCTGCTCTCCTGCCAATCCGCGCGGATAACCGGAGCCATCCATGTTTTCATGATGCTGATAGACGATTTCCGCAATTGCCCAGGGAAACTCAACATCTTTCAGTATCTGGTAGCCCGACTCCACATGCATTTTAATTAACTCAAATTCCTGTAGATTGAGCTTGCGTGGCCGGTTCAATATTTCCGATGGAATTTGAATTTGCCCGACATCGTGCGCCATGGCCGCGAGGTGCAGACCTTCAAGACGCTCCTCGTCCCAGCCCAACGCCTTCCCGACAGCCACGGCCAGATTGGAAACGCGCTGCTCGTGCCCCGCAGTACCGGGGTCACGATGCACCATCGCCATCGACAGAGAACCCACTACTTGATGCAAGCTGGCGCGCAAGGCGATACTCCTGTTTTCCACCAGCAATAAAGCCCGCACGCGAGACTCCTCCAAATGCAGCAATCCCCCCAGCAGTATGGTTGAAAACAACTGCATACCAAACAGGAGAAGTCCGTAGTTTTGGAAAAATGCCAGACCGACTTCCGCCGGATCAATCAACAATAAAGACAGTGCCTCCGACACCCCCACCACTAACCCCAAAAACGCCAGTGTCCAGACACGTCCGGCTTGCGTAGCTTGTACATTGCGCAATTGGTACAGCAGTGCCATTGAACCCAGCCAGTCGCCCACGATACCGGCTACTCCGGCCCACTCAGCGGCTCCTTGGAGATAAAGGCGATAACCGATCTCGGCCAATGCAGTAGCGGCCCCCACCCACGCACCGCCAAACAAAGTAGCGACAGCAATCGCGGCGCCACGCTGGTCGATAAACACTCCGGAATCGATCTGCACATGGAACACCAGCGTGGAAGTCCCCAGCAAAACCAAAAACACGGCGCGAATCCATTTACGTTGCGCGTTCTGACATGACAGAGGCAACACCATACTGATAATGGCGTACAAACCGATCAGTGCGATCGGCACGGAAAGAACGGAGACGGCAGAAGTCCAGTTATTCATCGATATTTACCCGGCAGGGCAATATGCCTTATCAACCGCATATTGCCAGAAAGAGCCTGTTTACATTTACAGCTATTCAACCACAATACGAAACTACAAACGTTTCCTTATATAAACCTTCGTTACGGCGGATGTGCTTCGCTTGCCGTCAACTGAGCTGGCCTAAACCCGCTCTCGCCGCCAATACTCCCGCATCGATTATGCATTGCTTACCTCATGCAACTGCATCAACTCCTGCAGCATCGTCGGTGCAAACTTCCAGGCCGCCGCACTTTCGATCCCGGCAATCGCATCATCTGAGCCGGACAAATCCAGCAGTTCCGGCTCCATATAATCACGATAACGTGCGGAATAAAACACGATGACTTTGGGCTTCAGCAAACTTGCGGCGGACTGTTCCACCACCAGGGCAAGCCGGCCTGATTCGAGAAGCAACAAGCTGCCTACCGGATAAATTCCGACCGTTTTGACAAATGCGTAAAATACCGACTCATCATAATTTCCATCCTTCCACTCCGCCATTTTGCGGATGGCCTCGGCCGGCTCCCAAGCATTCTTATAACAGCGCACGGATGTAATGGCATCATAAACATCGCACACGGCGCCCATGCGGGCGAACTGGCTGATCGTCTCCTCCCGCAACTTATCCGGATAACCATGACCATTAAGCCGTTCGTGGTGATGCAGACAAACATCCAGCACAATCGCACTTATCCCCTGCGATTCCTTGAGCAGCCGCCAACCGTTGCGCGGATGCTGCTTCATAATTTCAAACTCTGCATGGGTCAAACAGTCCGGCTTATTCAGCACCTCCTCCGGCACCATGCTCTTGCCGATATCGTGCAGTAAACCGGCGACCCCGGCCTGTTTCAAGATTTCCCCCTGCAATCCCAGTTGACGCCCGAGCGCCAGCATAAATGCGCAAACAGCAACGGAATGCAGATAGGTGTAATCATCCTTCGTTTTCAAGCGCACCAAGGTAAACAACGCATTCGGATTGCGCATGACCGATTGGCTGATTTCGTCCACCAGCGCCTCAGTTTCGGTTATCTGCAAAGCCTTACCCATGCGCGCCTCCTGAAACATGGAGGTCACCGCCCTCTTGCTTCTGGCCAGCACATTGCGGGCATGCTCCATTTCTTCGCCCAACCCGACCCGCAACTCATCCGTTCTTTCATTCGCACTTACCGCGCCTAATGCCTCATCAATTTTTATTGATTCGTCCTGCTCCGAAAACTCTCCCGCATCGGCGGCAACATCCTCCCCCTTGGAAACATCGATCCACAACTCCTGAATTCCGCATTCCCGAATCGCCTTTAAGGTTTGAGCATTATCAACAAGAAAAGATTTTTTCCAGAACGGATGCTCCATCCAACTTCCGCAAAGTTCATGGACATACATTCCAATGCCTACCGCTTCAATATGAATTTTTTTCAGCATGTCACTCCTCCTCCAAACCCGCTATTTAAAGTGCAATAACTGTCACTTTGAAAAATAAGTTTAGAAATCAATCCCCAATAGGCAAATCAAAAACTCAATACTGAGTATTTGATTGCTCAATAATCGATCATTATATCGAATAAATTATCACAAGTGTCATTTTTTATGATACTTGTGATATATTGATAAACAACAGTGGAACAATAATCGCCCCAAAAACGATGAGCACAAATCCAAAAATGAAAATTCTGATTGTGGACGACTTTTCCACGATGCGACGGATTCTGCGCAATCTGCTCAAGGAATTAGGCTTCCTCAACATTGAGGAAGCCATCGACGGCCAGGATGCACTGAACAAATTACGCAGCGAAAGCAATTTCGAGTTTGTCGTGTCGGATTGGAACATGCCCAATATGACCGGCATCGAATTGCTCAGAGCTATTCGTACCGATGCTACGCTAAAACATTTGCCGGTATTGATGGTTACTGCCGAAGCCAAGCGCGAGAACATCATTGAAGCCGCCCAAGCAGGAGCATCCGGTTATGTAGTCAAACCGTTTTCGGTCGCCACGCTGGATGAGAAATTGAAAAAGATACTTCTAACCATGCAGAAGTGAGGAATGCCATGACAAAAGCAAATAATGATTCCGATGATCTGGAAGCGCTGTTCGACAGTATCGTACTGGATAAACGCTCCTCCCCTCTGCCGGCAGAACAACAAACCGCTCCACTCCACAATACGGAAGTCATTCACAAGATTGGACAAATTACGCGGGTTTTTCACAACAGCCTGCGAGAACTCGGCTACGACAAAAATCTGGAAAAAGCCGCCCAGGCAATTCCCGATGCACGCGACCGCTTGAATTACATTGCGACCATGACGCAGCAGGCGGCCGAACGCGTATTGAACGCCACGGATGCGGCACAGCCGGTAGTAGAAAAGGTTGAAAGCGAAGCCAGATATTTGTCCGCCGAATGGCAAAAACTGTTCGAGCAAAAACTGGATGCGGAACAGTTCAAACGGCTGGCAACGCGCACCCATGCCTATCTGGCGGAAGTGCCGAAGCAGACCAAAGCGACCAATGCCTATCTGACCGAGATCATGATGGCGCAGGATTTCCAAGATCTGACCGGACAAGTCATCAAGAAGATCATCGAAATAACCCAGTCGATGGAACAGCAACTGGTCGCACTGCTTGTCGAAAATGCGCCGTCGTCCGTGAAGGTCGATACGGGGCTGCTGAACGGCCCCGTCGTTAATGTGCAGGGACGCAATGATGTTGTCACCAGCCAGACTCAGGTTGACGAGTTACTGGAAAGCTTGGGATTTTGAAATGGGACTGGATTTAACACTGGAGGATTTGCTGCCCGTCTTTCTGATGGAAAGCACAGAATTGCTGACCGAAATAGATAGCCAACTGACCGCTCTGAAACAAGCACCGCACAACATAGATACGCTCAATATCATGTTTCGCAATTTTCATACTATCAAAGGAGGCGCGGGGTTCCTGAATGCACTTGAACTCGCTAACGCGGGCGCTCTGATCACATTGTGTCGATTAGCCGAAAGCCTCCTTAATCACTTGCGCAACGGAGAAGGTGCTATCGACCGCGACTTGCCAGCAACGATCTCGGCCACGACAGCAGAAGTACGCATCATGTTGCAAGATCTGTCCCGGCAGTGCGAGTTAAAACCCGCACCGCAAACATTATTAAAATCACTGGAAACCGCGCTACTGGCGATTCAAACACCGGCGTCACCACAACATATCTCCTGCCCGGATCACGACAGACCATGAGCCAAACAACCGAACAGGCCATGAACACCAAATTGAAAAATCTAGCACGCAAACCGCGCCCGCCCCGAATGGCAACGGGGCTTTACCTTCCCTGCACGGCAACTTCTTCCAAGCGTCTCAAACTCGCAAAAATGCTACGCAGGCTGAAAGAAATTTCCGACAATTTACCCGGAAAATAATCGTTCCGAGGAGCAAAGCACAAAGCTTACGCACCGCGTATACGCAACGGCTTACCCCGTAAAATCCGGGACTCGCCCGGATGCAAAAACTGTAGCAACATAGCCTAATCAGTTGCACACTTAGTCAAGGGATAACCTGCCGTCCGCAATCCCGATACGGCGACCATCAACTCATCACCGGCAAGCATGGCCTCTTTAGCCTGCACCGCATTGCTATCAACCAGCCCGGTCAGATTTTCGATACTTCTGGTCACACTCTCTCCTGCGGCGGATTGATCTCGCGAAGCTTGGGCAATATGTTCAATGCGCAATGCCACGCTTGTCGTTGCATCCATGATCTCTTTCAATCCCTCGCCATTCCGGCGAATCAGTTCAATTCCTTTGCCAACTTCGGCTACTGCACCGTGCATGGAATTAACAGCATCCGCTGAAATCGAGTTAATTTGATTAATGGTGCAGCCAATATCTTTGGTGCTGGCAGCAGTGCGTTCGGCCAGCTTGCGCACCTCATCCGCAACCACGGCAAAACCGCGTCCCTGCTCGCCTGCTCTGGCCGCCTCAATTGCCGCGTTTAATGCCAGCAAATTGGTCTGATCGGCAATATCTTTGATGGCATTGGCGATAACACCGATATTCTGAATTGAAACACCCAGATCGGTAATGGTCTGACTCGAGCTTTGCACGGTATCTGCCACCTTGCTGGTGGCTTTGATACTCAGCTCCATGTTGCGGTTATTTTCCTCGACAATGCTTTGCATCGCCTTGGCATCCTGCAAAGAATTCGCAGCCATTTCCGCCACACCGGCAACTGATTGGCTGAACTCCTCGATTGTGCTGGCAATTTGCTGGATGTGGTCATGCTCGCCAGCCGCATTATTGGCCACCACAGTCACCTTGCCGTCCATATCCGTAATGCGTTTCTGCATTTCTCCTACCGGCGTGACAATTTCGTCCACCACGGTGCGCAGATAGCTTTGCATGGTTTGGATATCGTTAAGCAACAGTCCCAGTTCATCGCGGCCGCCGATATCGATTTCATCATTCATGTCGCCCTGCATCAGATGCTGAAATGCCAGCTCGGCAACTTCCGCCGGGTGCCCGACATACCTTCTGACCAGAAGCCCGATATAAAAAAACAGGAATAATTGCATGGCGATCTGCGCGATCAACACCTTGGTCTCAAGATGTTGCACTTCGGCCATATGGGTTTCGACATTCAATACCAGATCGGACACTCCGAGCACAGTTCCTTCTGGAACCTCATGACAGCTCGTACAATCGGTACCGCGAAAATCCTTGCTGGATACATAGGGCGAAATAACCCGCAGCGTTTTTTCATCAGAACTAAATATAACTTTCGGCTGTTTGGTTTCAAGCACGCGCCGCTGCAAATCATCGTCTATATGCGCATCCGGCATTCCGGGTCCGTAGCGGTCAACTACCGGCTTCGCGCGCAACAATCGCACCGATTGAACCCCGTCAACCGTTTTGATCTTTTCCAGCAACTGCTTATGCATGCCGGGATCGGCAATCCGGCCGGAGAGCATGAGCATGTTCGCCCGGTCGATCAGCTCGTTCGACAGCTGATGCGTCTCTGCAACCAGCGACTCCCGTTCCCGCTGCTTGATATCGTTAAACAGGTAATACTGGCCAATACTGAGAGCGATAAACAGAACCATTTGCAGCGCAAACTGAAGCTTGTGCGATAGCGACCAGTGCCTGAACTTAAATTTTTCGTATTTCGTTTCTATCGAAGCGCCGCTGGCACGCAAGGTTTTATACAACGCATCGGCTTCCGCGATCTGCTCGCGTGTCGGTGCGCGGCGCACCGACGAATATCCGGTCACCGCCCCGTTCTCATAAACAGGCGCAACCGTTGCCCGCACCCAATAATAATCTCCGTTCTTGCAACGATTTTTGACCGTGCCGCGCCAGGCGCGCCGATCTTTGAGTGTATCCCACATCCACTTGAATGCCTGTGGCGGCATATCGGGATGGCGTACGATGTTATGGCTTTGACCGACCAGCTCTTCGCGCGCATAGCCGGAAATATTCACGAAGGCATCATTGGCATAGGTTGTAATGCCCTTCAGATCCGTGCGGGAAACCAGAACCGTTTTGGCCGGAAACGGAACTTCCCGCTGAGTCACCGCAGCATTTTTATTGCGCATGTTCGCCCTCACCTTCTCCGGCAACAGCGTGTTGCCTGCCAACCCCGCTCTGGTGATCTTCATAGCCATCGTTATAACAATCCGCCCGCCAACAACAATCTTTGTTGTTGCAATGCGCTGCAGCCACCGCCGAATAACAAGGATTAATCCCGGCTTCAATTTGCTTCCGCCAGATCAATCCAAACTTAATAGCAAACGACTGGCTCATCTTCATACCCTCATTTTCTGGTATCTTTTTCAAGCACTCGAACGGGCTACACCTGAAAACGGCCAATCGCCGTTTGCAGCTCGCCGGCCAACTCGACAAGATGGTGGATGTCATTCCGGGTCTGCACGATACCCGCATGGTTATCCTCTGCCATTCGGGCAATTTGCTCGATATGCTGGGCAACCTGTGTGCTAACCTGGCTCTGCTCACGCACTGCAATCGCGATATCGCTTACACCATGACCGGCTTCTCCCACCGAAGCCCCGGCCTGATCGAGCATCCCGCTCACACGGTCGATGTGCTCCAGCGTCGCGCGCAACGAGACCAGCCCGCTGGCGATCGCTTCTTCAGCATGCAGGGCTCGGCCACTCAATGCGGCGGTCACTGTGTCGATTTCCCCCGCCGACTGCGACGATTTTTCGGCCAATTTGCGCACTTCATCGGCCACCACCGCAAATCCACGTCCCAACTCTCCCGCCCGGGCGGCCTCGATGGCGGCATTCAGCGCCAACAAATTGGTTTGATCGGCAATATCCCGCACTTTCTGGGTCATACCCACAATCGCACTGGTGCTCTGCACGAACTCCTCAACCGATACGGCCACCTGCATGATCGTTTTTTCGATGCGCCGAACTTCCCCCATCATCTCGGCAGCGCTTTCATTGCCTTCACGGGTACGCGCGAGACTCTGATCGGAAAGCCTGCGCACCTCTTCGGTATTGTCCGCAACCGAACCGATACTGCGGTTCATCTGCTCGACCGCCGCCGCTGTCGATGTCGCCGTCTCGCTTTGCACTTGCGAACCGTCGGTAATGCGTCCCGACACACCGGCCAGCTTATTTGCCGTCGTTGTCACATCTTCAGCACCGGCATGCACCTTGCGCAGAGCCTCTGCCAAACTGTCCATCAACGCGTCAAATGCACGCGAGGTTTGTGCGATCTCGTCGTTTCCGCTAACCGGAGCCCGCTTGGTTAAATCGCCGCTCGCCTGCATCGTCAGCATGACTTGCTGCAACGCCTTGGCCGGTTCAATCACATGATTGATTACCCAGCCCACGACAAAGAATAAAACCAGCTGAATAAATATCTGCGCCCCCCACAACACAATATTGGCGCGGGAAATAAATGCGTACTCGTCTGTCACATCGGTCACCACGCTGACCGCACCGTTGATTGTCCCTTCTGGAACTGCATGGCACTGCAGGCAATTGACGCCACCATGATCTTTGCTGGCCACGACAGGAACAACCATGCGCAAAGTTGTCCGCCCTCCGTCTCGCGTGATCGCCCCGATCTGAATTCCTGAGCCGGACAATGCCGCGCGATCCATTTCATCTTGCGGCTGTTCGCGCTTGGTTCCCGGACCAAATTGATCTTGTACCGGCTTTCCGCGTATTAACCTGACTTCGGTAAGATTCAACAGCTTTTGCTTCACTACCCCGTCGAGAACTTGTTTGCGCCGCTCCGGATTCGCAATCTCCCCATTCAGCATCAGTGCATTGACTCCCCGAAAGGCGATTTCGGCAGACAACTCGGCTTTTTGCTGAACCTCTTCGAGCATGCGCTCCTCAAACCAGACAAACGCAAAATGCTGCCCGCTCAGCAAAACCAACAGCAGGATTAGCTGAACCGGTATCTGCAACTTATTTTTCAGCGACAGCCCCTGCCACCACTTCCCCATATTCCCCATGCCCCCTCCCCTTTTTCTTCTGTTTAGGATTTACAGCATCCCGACGCTCAAATTACCATAAGTATCATTATTATCATATTTAATAAAAATATAACATACAAAGAAAAATGGAACTATCAATATTTCATTTATCCGGATACTCAAAAGATCGGCGGTATCCATTTCAGACAGGCGCAAACCCAGATAGGAGCGCAGAGCCACTTACTCCGCACACCATCAAAATTCACAACACACCGGGACTGAAAAAACAGAAAGTTGGACAGAATGTCCTGAAGAAGGGCTGCTTGACTGTGCGCCCTGAAAAATTAATTCATCAAACGGCGGGCAAGAACCGAATGAACCGATGCCACAAGTTGCAGGGGAGAAAACGGCTTGACGATGTACTCATCGGCCCCCGCCTGCAGGCCTTGTTGCCGGTCATGTTGCTGTCCCTGTGCCGTCAACAAAATCACAGCCGTATTCTCCAATTCCCGCTGGGATTTAATTTTCCGGCACACATCCAGACCATTTAATGACCCCGCAAGCATGACATCAAGCAAAACCACCGCGGGGTGCAACTCTGCTGCCAGCCTGATGGCATCCTCGCCATTGCTGGCCTCATGTACATCAAACTCACCGGTATTAAAAGTCACCGCAAGCAGCTTGCGCAATTTGATGTCGTCATCAACGATGAGCAAACAAATTTTTGATCTACCAGACTCGGCATTAACGGAACAGCTACACATTGGCAGCACTTTGCATTACTGCGGGAAACAACAGGGTCACGACGGTTCCCCGGCCAAATTCGCTGGCAATTTCGACCTTCCCGCCATGAATATTCATAATCTCTTTCACCAGCGACATCCCCAGTCCGGTCCCGGGGATTTTTCCGGTGGTATCCGCACGGTAGAAGCGCTCGAACACTCTGCCGAGCTGTTCGGCAGTCATTCCCAAGCCAAAATCCCGCACACTCACGCCAGCCCAATTTATCCCTGCCTCTTGCCGCGTCACCAACTCAACTACAACCTCGTCCTTGCCGGCGGAATACTTATGGGCATTGCTCAGCACATTGAGTAATGCCTGGCCGATTTTATCGGCATCAATCGCCACCTGCGGCAAAGAGTGTGCAAGTTTCAGGTGAATTTTTCTTGTCTCGCCGGGCATCTTGAAATCGGCAACAACACGCGTCACGACCGGCCATAACGCTTGTTGCTGCAAATTAAAGTCCCGGCCAATCCGCGCCTCGATGCGCGCGAGATCGAGCAACTCGCCCAGCATTCCGATCAAACCTTTGGTTTGTTCGTAAATGATGCCGAGAAATTCGCGCCGGTCTTCCGCGCCAAGTTCGCGCGTTAACAGCAACTCGGCAAATCCGTAGATACTCGATAAGGGGGTACGCAACTCATGTGCGGCCGTTGCAAGAAATTCGCTTTTAAGCCGGTCAACTTCCGACTCTCTGGTGACATCCCTAAAAAACAGGATGTGGCGCAGCACTGGGTCGTCCAACTGATGAACTTCCCATTTCACGATTCTGGCGGGCTGCACCAAACGCAGCGTCCCCTCGGCTTCCCCGCTAAAACCTTTAAATAAGCCGGACGCATCGCTCAAATCAATCTGCGCGCCAATCTTTTCCATAAAGCCCAGCGTGGTCAGTTTTTCGCCGGGATTGAGTTCGATGCCGAACAAATTGAGCAGCCGCTGGTTGTAGAAAGTGTGGTTGGTCAAACTGAAAACCAGCACGCCCTCCGGGCTGAATGACAAGATTTCCTGAAGCTGACGCTCGCGGCTTTTTAGCTGCTCGTCTACGGTTTTGACCCGATCAATATCGGCATAGGTACCCACCACCCGCAACGGACTTCCATCTGCCGCACGCTCCGCAACCACGCCGCGATTGAGCACCCATTTGTATTGCCCGTCCTTGCAGCGCAAACGACATGCGCTAAGATAAACATCGGTTACGCTACTTTCTAGCCGCGCCAAGCCGGCACATCGGCCACTCACATCATCCGGATGCACCAGCGCATTCCAGTCGGCCAGTGTGTTGCCGATTTCTTCAGGCGCATATCCCAGCATCTCTCGCCAGTGCCCGGCATGAACGACTTGGCCTGTTTTTACATTCCAGTCCCAAACACCATCACCCGCCCCCTCGATGGTTTTGCTCCAACGCTCAACGCTGTTTACAGCCGGCATTTCCATGTTCAACCCGATTCACCCTGGCAACTGCGGGCTAACTATTGCCATACTTGTCTGTATGCAGTTTTCTGTTAGCGATTTCCTGAATTTTTGCTTGTATCAGCGCAAACGGCGCCGGCTTAAGAAAAACCGCAATACCATCCGGCAGGCCACCCCGACGTTGTATCTCCTCTCCATCAAGCCCGGTGACGACGATGATTTCAATATCCCCGCACCCTTGGGTTGCCCGTATCTTCTGCAACATGGTGATACCGTCCATTCCCGGCATGCCGATGTCGGCGATAATGATATCTGGCTTATCGCTCCCAATTCGAATCAAAGCATCAAAGCCGTCACGCACGGTGTCAATCCGAGCCGGAATGCCCCATCCCGAAATAGTTACTTCGTACAACCGACTCAGCGCCTTATCATCCTCAACGATCAAGACGCTAATGCCATGCGCCGCAGGTTTCGCTTCTTTTTTATTTCCGCGAACGGCTAACAGTGCATCCAAAGATTCGGCCCTGATTCGCCGATGGCCGCCGGGCGTTCTCCATGCAGACAATGCCCCGCTTTCAACCCATAACTGCACGGTGCGCAATGACACGTCCAGCAACTTGGCTGCTTCTCTCGTCGTATATACTTGTTCCAAAGTCTCTTCACCTGTCCAGCGTTAGAAATATTTGCAATAATGTCACACTTATCAATAATTTCAAATTACCCCAGTAGCACTCCCTGCCCCCGAGTAGCTTCATACAAAATTTAGTAAAGCCGACAGCGAGGTCATGAAGTTGCAAAGCGATACCCATTTAACAAGCACTCTGGATAAACTCGACGCCTTGCCGGCAATGCCGGCAATTGCCCAGAAATTGCTGACCCTGCCACTGAACACCAATGAAGGTGAAGACGCGATGTTGCGGCTCATTGAGCACGATCCGCAGCTTTCCGCAAAGATCATCGGACTGGCCAATACACCGATATTGGGCTCGTCGCACCAAACAACATCTGTCAGGGATGCGGCAATGCGGCTGGGCATGACCCGCGTAAAATCGATCGCTATCGGTATGGCCACCATGTCCGCGCTGACCCAAATGCCGCAAGGACGATTATGCGTGCAGGATCTCTGGCTGCATAGTCTTGCCGTTGCCATGTCAATGCGCACGATAGCCCAATATATGCCGGAAAAATTGCGGCCCGATGACGGCCAAATTTTTCTGGCCGGACTATTACACGACATCGGTTATCTGGTGCTGGCTTATCTGGATACCAAACGTAGCGACGAGTTACATACCCGGATGGCAGCCAATCCCAATCGTCCAATCCTGGAACTCGAACTCGAGTTGCTCAACATCACCCATAGCGAACTGGGCGCCCAGTTGGGACATAACTGGGGGCTGCCGCGGGGAATCATCACAGCCTTGCGCTACCACCACACGCCCGACTCTCCAGAAGCGGCAGAGGGACTGATGCTCATCCGTTTAATCAATATCGCCGAAAAAATTCTTCCGGTATTCGGCATATCCGAATTGTTGGCTGCGGATATCAGCGATCAAGAATGGATGTCATTAAATATCGCCCCGGAAAAACAGGAGGAAATCCGCGGCAAGGTTCTGGCCCAAGCCGAACAGGCCAAGCAACTGGCAATCTCTTGACTTGCCGACCAGCACCGCTGGCATTCAGTTCCCCCGGATACCGTGTAATTAATTTAGCGTTTGAACGCAAAAAAAGAACACCCCGGAATAACGCCTGTCGATACCCAAACCATAAGCGACTGATCGTCCGTTGCGGACATTATGTCTGGCGTCTTGACAATGTCAGCTTTATTGTTACCTGCCATAGGTAAGAAAATCATCTCCAAAGTGCCTTCTTCAAATGCGATTGGATGCTCTCGCCCTATACTCGACTTACTTATTTATAAATTGGCATCTCATTATCTGTCACTCATCTAAGATAATGGCGATCTGAAGATAGTGTGTCAGATTTTTTGAACCGCGCAGTTGAATTACATATTTTGCTCGAGCGCAGGAAATAGCTCACGCTCTTCGAAACGCACATGTTCTGCAAGTAGCTTACCGAAATTCTGCAGAGCGTGTTGATCGCCCTGCTGTGCTGTTAAGGCCAAGGCACGCAATTGTTCATGGTCTTTGAGCGTTCGACGAATTAGGGCGTCCTGCCCCCCGTTTGCAAGGCGAGGCAGGAAGTTCATCTCTTCATTTTGAAAATGGGGTTCTAATTCATGACTCATTGCATACGCCAGCCTTGTGCATGCCAACTTCAAAATTTCATAATCTTCTGAGCTGGCCGCTCGCTGACAGGCGTTGGCCAGCACCAACGCTTGATGGTGGTCACGCGATAGCGGTTGGAGGTTTGGATGACGCTTCACCCCGGCTGTCCGTCCGCGCGCGGACGCCAATAGGCAGGAAGATAGCGCCCCCCCCATGACCCGAAGCAGGCCAACCAACCTAGTGCAGCCAGCAGATACCCATAGCCACTATTGAATGGCAACAAATCGGAGGTAATACGCACTATTGCGACTCCTTGCATACCTATAAACATCAATTTGACACGAGTATCAATCACGAATGGCAGACCGGAATGCCCTAGCGTGACGCGTGTGCCCATGCCAATGATGATTGTGGCATAGCACCCCAGTGTCAGTGCATGCAACGGTGCCAGCCCCCAGATGTAACCGCCTTGTGCCAGCAGCCACAGGCTCTGTACGGCGAACAACAACATAGCGATGCCCATCCAGGCATAGCCGACATGCAGCACAGCCAGTAGCGGATTGCGGAAACTGTGCCGGAAACCCCATAGATATGTCAGCGTGAGCGCACTCATCGCCAGCGGCAGATCCGCCAACCAAAGCCATGCCGCGAGATTGAAAAATTCCAGTGTGCCATGCACGAGGCTGGACGCAAGGATGGTCCACCACGGCCAGAAAGGGCGCGGCACATCCTGTTGCTGCAATGCACTACTGGTGAAAAACGGGATCATGCGATGTGCAACCGTGGCAAACACCGGCAGCACAAAGCCCCACAGCGCCGCACGCAGCGAAAATTGCAACAGCGCATGGCGGTCAGTCAACTGCCACAACAGGAAACTCAGCAGTGCGATCCAGCCGATGCAGAAAGCCATGAACAGTACCACGGTGTGGCGCTTGTCGCCGGGGCGAGTGTCCAACAGCACACGCAGCAAGGCATACAACCCGATTGCCAACCCCGTCAGCAGGCTGATATCCGCCAACAGCAGCAGCGTGCGCCCGAACAAAAGACCGGCATAGAACATCAACACGCCCGAGAACATGAAAACAAAAGCCGGTACGAAGCGCTTCGCCGGAATCTCTTGCCCCGCCATCCAGCGTGGAAAGGTGGTCATCAAAAATCCGAAAAAGAAAAACGGCAGCATGCCGAACAGCATCAACCAGCTATGGATCGCGGCAGGGAACATCGGCCATGCAACGGTGTATTGCGGCCACAGGTAGCGGGTGGATAACTCAAATATCCACCACAGCATGACCAGCAAGGTTTGCACAGCGCCGCCAAAAAACATGACGCGATGGGGGGCGGCGATAAACGATTTGAGCATATAAAAAATCCGAACAGTTAAAGAGCAAAGCCCTGAAATATATTAACCTGTACTCCATGCACGCGGACGTTTCATGCCTGCGATCTTGCACGCCTGCTTCACGTAGCCATATGGAAACAGCTCGAATATTTTATTGCGGGATTCAGGACCCAGTCGTTCAGCCAGATGTTTCATCACATGGCGCACATCCGGCGCCACTTGATGTTCCGCATAATATTGACGCATAAAATGAATGGCATCCCAGTGATCTTCCGTAAGCTGGATGCTTTCCTGCCGGGCGAACTCATTAGCCGTATCCTCACTCCATTCGTGCGGATCAATCAAATATCCCTCATCGTCAACGTCAGGTATGTTCATCTGCTACCTCCCTGTATGCACTCGTTAACCTTCACTATACTCACTTGCGCTTTCCGCCTGCGCATTTTGCATAAAGAATGCAAATAACCAAATCAGGCTTCCACAAATAGCCAGCGCAAGCAGTCCGCTTCCCGTACGCAATTGATCGTTGCTCAGATAAGCATTGCATAAACGAACAGGCGCCTCGATGTACAACCAGCCAACGACCATCATCATGGGGAGCACATTTCCCAAAAAGAAGCCACGCATAATTATTCCCGCTGCCTGCCATGACAATTCAAGAACCGCGCCCGCCAAAGCAAGCGAAAGGAATTTCAATAATTCCATTGCGTGACTGATCAACACGTCATCCAATGACTTGGGGATCATCCAAAACATCAGAATCATCGAAGACAGCAGCAGCCCCGTGATTCCGGCGTAGTTCCACTTTTGCAACTTGACTCTTGCTTGCTCCGACAGTCCTTTGGCCAATTGCCATCCGGCAAGAAAAATGAGGGGAAACTGGAGCAGCATGTGAAAGGCCATGTCACTCTCCATCATTCCCCGGACTGGCGGGGGGATGAGAATTAAAATGATCGCGATGCCAACACGCGTATCCCACTTTCCATTTGGATAGGTCATGTCTGTCATTTTAGACTCGCCAACTCATTCAGCAACTGAAGGGGATCGCTGAAGTCGTAATCCGTTACACGCACCAAATGTCCGGATGGTGAAACCCAGATCAAAGCCACATTGTGCTGAAACCCACCCTGTCGATCCGGAATGACCGTGATGCCGAACGTCTTCAGCAGAACACCCAGATCGCCGGCATTTTCGACGCTGGCAAAAGTCCATATGTCAGACTTGGCTTGCAGGTGACTTGCGTACTGCTTCAAGACGCTGTAATTATCATGCTCCGGATCAAAACTCACTGACAACAGGTGAACCCGGTTCTGCAAACCGCGCGTCACAATGCGCTGTTGCAACTGCTGAAATTCAGTACCAAGCGCACGACAAAACGACTGGCAACTCGTATAGATAAAATCAACAATGAGAAACTTATTGCTCTCCTTAACCCAGCCACCAAAGCGAAACGCCTGACCGGACTGATCGATCAAGCGCACGTCCGGCACTACGGGCTGTCTGCGCGAGATTTCAAGGCGTCGCGCCTGCTCGGATGTAAGCACCTCGAAGCCTCCGGTGATCGCCCATGTAGCCCAAACTCCCAGCAGCATGAGCAGCACCGAGGCTGAAACCGTTTTCACTTGATGAAATATGGTATTAGTCCTGTCGCGCGGGTTTGATGATGCCTCTCATTGCCCTGACGACAATCGTCATTGCACTGAGTACGACACCTGCTGCAAACACAGACGCAACCTGGCTATACCAGAGCCATTCAGGTAGATGCACTGCCCAACGGCGCGGCACGCTTGTCTGGCCGGACAGCAGAAACATCAGCGCATAGGCAAATGCGCTGCACGCAAAGGTCCATAGCACGGCTTTTTCCAGCGCGCTGAAACCCGATGCCTTTTCCTGATTTGCAATCCAGTTGATGAAAGCCAAAATCATCGCCACACACCCCAACAGCAGATACAGGTGGAAATGTCCCGGCACCCACATGGTGTTATGCATCACTTGGTTCACGGCGATGGTGCCGTCGATCACAGCCGGAATAACGCCTGCGCTCCAGCCGAAGACCGACAGCACCAACAGCGCAGAGGTTAAGTCCCATTTGATGTTGCTGCGATAGATCGTCCCGAGCGTAGCCGTCAAGGTGAGGGCCAACACGGGCAGACTGCTGGTGTACGAGATGATCTGTCCCATGATGTGCATCCACAAGGGCTGTGCGTAGTCCATCAGCAAATGGTGCGGATAAACGGTCAAGACCATCAAGCATGTCGCCGACCATGCCCATACAAACGGCTTGTAAACTTTCCACGTGCGTCCGGTATATTTGGGCAATATTTCATATACCGCGATGACCGCCATATAGATCGTGGAATTGATGAACACATGACCGAACAGGAAAATCAGATTCTTCGCCAACAGCGGATTAATGGCGATTTCCGGCACATACAAGTTGATCAACATCATGCTCAGGATGACCGCGCCAATCAGAATGGCAATGATATTGATGATGGTCACCACCGTGCTGGCGATGACGGTTGCGGGTGGAGCATCCTGCCCGTTTTTGAGGAAATGCCAGCCCAACGCTTTGGCAAAACTACCGTAGTTCTGAATGATCGCGCGTGCCGATTCCAGATAGAACAGCAGCATGCCCACGCCAACCAGAAGCACTCCGCCCATATAGGCAGCGGCGGCATGCTTCCCCCACATGCCCATCGAATTAGCCGGCAACGGATAGAGGAATGTCCACGCAGCAGCAAATCCGCCGATAAATATTCCGCCTAGAACCAACACGACCCCTGCGAGGAAGAAGGCCAGATTAGCCCACGCAAATCCTGCCCGGAGATTGACGTATTTGCCCAGAAAGTGCCACATAACCGCGGAGCCGCCCAGACCCGCAATCGCTACCATGCCGATGCCGTGTGCCGTCATCAACTGATAAAACACATTCGGCTCAATCGGCAGCATCTGCCCTTGGGTCATGCGCATGATTAGGCCAAACAACATCATCAGCAGAATCACCACCCCGGTGATTCCCGCATAAACTTTTACCGCCCCACCAGCCAGCTGGTAAATATTATCTTTTTGCATACTCATCTTTATTCTCCGTATGAAAACTTATTGGGCGACCAAATTCAGCTCGGTCATCATCGTGTGATGACCGACTCCGCAATATTCCAAACACAGTATTTTGTAGGTTCCGGGTTGCTCGAACGTGTAGCGCAAGATATTCGTTACACCTGGCATTGCCTGAGTCTGCGTACGAATTTTCATGTCCGGCCCATAGATTGCGAATCCGTGATTCACATCAACCGCAGTGACCTGAAACTCAATCTGCTTACCGACTGGCAGCTCGGTTTTCGAGAGCTCCCAATACCACTGATATCCTTTGGCCTGAACCTCAATAGCGCCAAGATTTTCAATCGTCGTGCGGGCGTAAGGCAGCATAGTCAACGTGTATGCGACGATGGGTATACACATCAAGGTTACCCCCCACAACAAGCGTCCCCGCCAACGACCTGTTGCAGCCGCAACCGCAGCACTATTCCCTTCGCGACTGCTATGCATGGCCACATAAATAAATACAATCGCCAGTAACGCGATCAACGCAATAGAAACTGTCCAAGCAATTTGCTGATACATGCACTCCTCCTCAATTAAAGATTCATAATGTCGGAATATATATGAATTTTCAAAATGATTCAAACAGAATGAATATTTGATTAAAATAACCGGGGGAAATTAAGTGGGGTCGTACAATTAACATCACAAACTTAAAGGTGATCACATGCAGCTTACCGTTTCATCAGATATCGCCCTGCGCACATTGATTTACCTAGGTCGAAAGAATGCTCCGGCTACCATCGCCGAAGTGGCCAAGGAATGTCAGATTTCCAAAAGCTCATTAATGAAAGCGGTGATGACATTGGTCAGCGCGAATTTGATCGTTAGCGAGCGAGGGAGAAGCGGCGGAATCAGCTTGGCTAAAAATGCCAAGGATATTTCAGTAGGGACAGTAATTCGTTTAATGGAAAACAGTCTGGCATTGGTGGAATGCATGAAAAACAGTCCATCTTCCTGTCCACTATTACCCAGATGCCGACTGAAACGAGTTCTGAACGATGCTCAAGAAGTGTTCTTGACCACTTTGGATAAAAACTCATTGGCTGACTTATTGAAAAATTAGCGTTGCATTTCCTCTGCCACCATCTTGCGGTGCAAATTCGCTCGGTCTGTTGAGGCAGCACCGCATAATTGTGGGCCTGATTTTTCAGGGAGAAGACTGGTTTGGGCGCACATCTAGGGATTGCGAAGCTTCGTTTGCCCACATACCTGAACTTGCTGTCGCATTATTCACAGCACCATAGCGGACAATCGTCACTGTCCGGAAATGGCAAAGCGGAAGCATGTGAGCGTTCCTGCGACCGACAGCAATGGCCGACCTCCTCATCGGCCTTAATTGCCGGAGACATCAAACTAGTTCAATGTCTGCTATCTAAAATCTCGATAGCGTAAGGCGGTGACAACAGGCTGCTTGATCACCGCCTGATTACGATGATAATTTGCAACCGTCAACGTTGACGTTCATAGACAGACACATGACCTGAAGCACGCCTCTTTTCACAAGCATTTCAAATACGGTTGCGTAACAACAGATGAGTCGTTACGCCCGCAATCACAAATCACATCGCAGTACGCATAATCATTGCAATAACCGTGGGTTTCTCGTAAGCACCACCGGAATTTATGTGCATGCCGAACCCGATGAATGTGAGTGTGATTGCGGCGGCAATTGCCACTGCTAGCCAAACAGCCCAAAGTTGTCGCAGCCACAATCCAACACCGGCGGCGATGTAGACAAAGCCCGACAAGAAATTGAACCAGAGTAAGAATGGCATGATCTAGAGCGAACTTATCTGCTCAGCCTCAGGCTGAGTGTAGTTATACCTATGTCACCTTTCTTTCAAATGAATGCCAAACCCGAACGGTTCGGCTTGTGTTATTTACTTTCTTCAACAAAGCGATACATTTCGTGGCATGCGATGCAATTATTCATTGCAACACTCAGCTTCGTAACTACCTGATTGCTGTCTTTTGACATCGCTGCTTCAGCAGCGATGTCATCAAATTTCCCTCGCGTATCAAAACCCAGCGCCTTCATCTCGACAGGGAGTTTCCTGAACAATGAGCCGGGAGTATCTGCCTCGGCCCCCATTCCTGATGCTTTGGCCGATTTGATGACCGCATCGAAATCTTTCGCGGAAGCCGCTGCCAATATGCCTTGCGAACTTTGCAGCCACACCCGCATCTCCAACAACAAAGCGTTGCGCTCATCCTTGCTCAACATGACCGCCTGACGCCCATCGTCCGAGGGCTTCACATTACCTACCGTGAATTTATACCCCAATGCGACAACGATAACAGACAGCACGGCAACCAAAATCCAACTCAATTTACAGCTCTTCAAAATATTTTCTCCTTATGTGATGGCACACCAATGACAAATTTATTTACTTGCTTGCGGCGCCGTAAAAATGTTCAACGAACTTGCCGCGAAAGGTCTGGTGGCAATTCAAACAGGTGGTTTGCACCTTCTGGAACGCAGCGATGACTTTCTGCCCGTCCTTCTCATGTGCGACATGTTCCAAACCATGTGCAGCCTCATGGGTCTCGCCGTCAAACGCTTTGAACTTGGACATCTCCGTGCCCATGAAACTCATGATGCGCATTTTTTCGGACATCGGCGGTTGCGGATGCGCCGCGATCAGTGGCGCCGTCTTGGCCACCAACTCCCAGTCTTCGCGCGAGATACCGTCGGTGATGACCTGCATGTTTCTGCCCAGCTCCTTCATCACTTTTTGTAACTCAAGCGGCTCTGCGGCTTGAGCATGAGAAACGGACAATGCGAAAGCGATAAGGGATGCGGCTAAAATCGATTGTTTCTTCATGGTGACTCCTTGTGGGGGTTAATAATCAACTGCGTGTTTTGATGCCGAGCAAAAAGATCGGGAAGGTTTTTTCTGCCTGTTGCTGGAGGGCGCGCTTGCCTCCAAAAATCGATGACTGCATAACCAAGCCCTGAATCATGCCGATGTAGAGCACCGCCGCGCTTTGGCTATCCAGATCGTCCGGAACCAAGGATTGCGACTTGGCGGCATCGAGCAAGCCGGCGACTTTGGCCTCGTATCCCGAGATGATCCCCTCGATGAGTTGGCGCAACTTGCCGTTCTTCTTGTGCAGCAACTCGGAGAACAGCAAGCGAGGAATGGCCGGATGTTTGCTGATGAACGCAATGTGTGCAAAGAACATGCGCTCAATGGCATTCAATGGATCGGAGGCATCTGCCGCCGCTTTGTCCAATACTTTCATCAGGCGTTCGCGCACCCACACGATTACGGCAAACCATATATCGTCCTTGGTCGCGAAGTGGCGAAAAATCGCGCCCTGCGTGAGGTTCATGGCATCGGCCATGTCTTGTGTGGTGACGCTGTCCACGCCCTTGTCGGCAGCCAGTTCCACCGCCACGCGGATGATCTCGCCCTGGCGCTCTTCCGAGCTCATGCGTTTTTTTACTGTTTCTTGATTCATGATTGCTCTCCTTCGAGTAAATCGTTAAACATGCCGGCCTTCGCCCGCTTCCTCGTAAGTTTTCCCGTCGCGAATGTGGTAGATGCGCTTGAATGTGGGGATGATCTTTTCGTCATGGGTCACGACGATGATGGCGGTTTGATATTGCTCCGCCATCTGATTAAGGATGCGCACCACGTTGAGCGCGCGTTCGCTATCCAGCGGTGCGGTCGGTTCATCGGCAAGGATGACCGGCGGATGATTAGCCAGTGCGCGCGCGATGGAAACGCGCTGCTGCTCGCCCCCCGAGAGCTGAGAAACGGCCGCCTTGGAACGGTGGCCCACATCCAGTGCCGCCAACAATTCCTGCGCGCGGATGCGCGAGTCGGCGTTCGACATTCCCGCCAACATCGGCAGCAAAGCCACGTTGTCGGTAACGTTCAAGAAGGGGATCAGGTAAGGTGCCTGAAATATGAATCCGATGCGATCTCGGCGCAGTGTGCGCAAATCGTCGATCTGCCATTTCTCGTCAAAAATGGTTTGCCCGCCCAACGTCATGCGTCCAGCGGTGGGTTCGATAACTGCCCCCAGGCATTTGAGCAGCGTGCTTTTGCCGGAACCGCTGGGACCGACTAAACCAACGACTTCCCCCGGCCAGATGGTCATATCCACGCCTTTGAGCGCATCCACGGCGGTATCGCCCTCGCCATAGCGTTTTTTCAGATTCTCGAGATGAATGGCAGGTTCGCCCATCTCAGCCCCCGATTGCCGTTGCGGGATCGATACGCAGCGCAGCGCGGATAGCGAAGACGCTGGCAAGCGCGCACATGAGCATCACCAGAAAAAATCCCAAGACGGCATCGCCCGACACTAGCAAAACATATTTTGGAAACAGGGGAGCCCACAGTGTCGCCGACAACTTGCCCACCAAAAAACCAATCAAACCCAACCCCAAAGCTTGTTGCAGAATCATGCTACTGATGGTGTTGTTGGTCGCTCCGATCAGTTTGAGCACTGCAATCTCGCGCACCTTGTTCATGGTCATGGTGAAAATAATAAAGGCGACGATGGCCGCACTAACGATGGCGAGAATCACGAGGAACATGAATATCTGTTTGGACGAAGTTGCGATCAGGCGCGCCACCAGAATCTCGTCCATCTGATCTTTGGAATAGGCTTGCAGGTGTTTCCAACGCACGACCTGTTCGGATACTGCCGCTTCACTGCCCGGCACGGTGCGCACCAGTACGGCATTCACAAAGTGGCCAGATGTCTGGCTGGCTTGTATCGCCTCCAACAAGCCGGGAACACCCGGACGATTGAAGGCGGGGTTCGCAGCCGTGCGCGCCCGTTCGTTGACTAGCGCGTCGTTGTCTTTGAGGAACTGCACTTCCTGCGCATCCCTGAGCGGGATAAAAATCATCGGATCGCCACCGGAAGAAACCATGCGGCGGGTTAAGCCGACAACAGTGTATTCATGACGGCGGATGGTGACTGTGTCGCCCAGCGCAAGGCCGGTTTTGATATCGGCCAGCGCTTCGTAGTGCGAGCGCGTGATAGGACGACCCGCGACAAGATAAGCCGGCTCGCCCAGCTTGCCCGTTTCAAACCCCACCAGCATCACGCGTATCTCTTTGCCGTTGTGACGTATCTGCATCGTCAGATAGGTCACATTGCCGGTTTCCCGTATGCCCGGTATACCCAGCAGATCTTTGGCCACATCATCATGCACACTGGAAGGTTCGGCATACGGCCCTAAGGTGTCCTGCTGCACCACCCACAGATCGGCACCCGCATTTTCGATCAGCACACGCGCATCATCCACCATGCCGCGATATACGCCAGCCATCGTCAGCGTCACGCCGATCAGCAAACCCAAACCGATGCCGGTGAAAACGAATTTCCCCCAGCCATGCAGAATGTCGCGTCCCGCCAGATTGATCATGGTTTAGCGTTGCACCAGTTCGGACACGACTTTGACTTTGAGATCGGCGCGCAATGCCTGCTGGCTATACACGATCACCTCATCGCTATCGCTCAGACCATCCAGTATTTGGGTGCGCCCATCCATGGTGGTCAGGCCGATCTTGACGGGCTTGAATGCGACTTTTCCACCCTGCAAGACCCATACGCCATTCTGCCTGTCCACCCGTTTAAGGGCGGCACTGGGGATACTGCGCGCGTCATTCAACTCAGGCAGCTTGAGCGTGACTTCCGCATATTCACCGATGCTGGCCTGTGCGCTATTGAGCGAAACATTGACGATACGCTCTTCGGTTACCGCGTCGCTCACCATATCGATGCGCTCAACCTTGCCCATAAGCGGGACATGCGGTTGGGAGCGCAACACGATTTCAGCCACTTGTCCGACGCGAACCAGTCCCGCTTGCTGTTGTGCGATGCGCGTTTCCACCCACAGATTGTTTTGATCAATTACTTGAAAAGCAAGCTGACCGCCAACGAGAGTGCTGCCGGGCTCAACAAGTCTTGCCGCGATCACGCCATTGACGGGGCTGAGCAAGCGCGTTTGCGCGCGCGCCTTACCGACACCTCGCGTATCTGCCTGTGCTCGCGCATGATCATCGCTGGCAATGGCCAGATTCGCGGATGATGCCGCTAATGCCGACAGAGCTGCATTTTTCTCATGCAGCTTCGCATCGAACATCTCTTGGCTGACGAAACCGCCTTCACGCAACTCCTGATACCGCGTCGCAGTTGCTGCGATAGTTTTGAGACGGCTCTGCGCTTCACTCAGTTGAGCTTCCGCCACTAGAATTGCATTGGCCGTTTTTTCGACTACGCGCTGGCTACCCGCCAACTTATCATCCAGATCGACCGGATCCATTTCGGCCAGCACCTGACCCGCAACAACACTATCCCCCTGATCGACCAACACGCTTTTCACCCGACTCGTCATGGTGGGGGCTAGGTTGTAACCGTGCCTAGCCTTCAACGTGCCGATGCCGAACACGCTGTTGGCAAGATTTCCTACTTGAACTTTCTCGACCGTGATTTTGACCGGAGCCAGCGGCCCCTGGGTAACGACGACCCAAGAAAAAATAGTTAGCAGCCCAACCCCAATCAACAGTATTTTGACTTTTTGAGAAGACACGAAGCGCCACCAAGATAGTAATTGATAGCTATCTTAATGATGTGAGGCGAACAATACAACAATGTTTAAAACGTGGTTATGAAATAAATTGCAACTGACCTAAAGCCGCCTCGCATCAATTCACAATCAAACAGGTCTTAACGGCTACATTCAGATTGCGTATTTGCAACCTCGAAGTCACTTGAAATGTCAGCTGTATTGACCATTTCAGCCAATGTCCACTGTTCACCACACCGACAAAACCGAGGGCACTTTCACGGCAGACTTTCCTGTGACGATGTGCGGCAGATCAAGAACGGCCAGGAGTAGACTCAATTACCACTTCAGTTTTCACGCAGTAATGAAACCTTTGCACCCTCAATTTTTAATTGCCCTACATCGGTGAGTTTTTTCAAGGTGCGATAAAGCGCTTCGTGGCTCAAACCCAGCTCTTCCGCCCATGCCTTGCGCGATTGACGCAAGACAACTGTTCCATCTGCACCTTCGGATTCGAGGTAATGCACAATACGTTCCGCCGCACTATGCAGGCTCAATCTTTCGCATTTGGCGCGCAGCTTCCGAACCTCCCTCGCCAGTAATGCCAGCCACATCTTGCGAAAGCCCGAATCCAGTTCCAGTGCTTGTGAAAATGCCCCCACCGGAAAACATAACAGTGATACGTTCGCCGCCGCCACCGCATCGCAGTGATAAGTTTTGCTATCGATACTGGCTTCGGCAATAAAACCACCGAGTGAGCGCTGCAACACGATGCGGCCACCTGAAACATCATGACGAACGAGCTGTACCTCTCCATTCAGCAAACAATACAGGTTGCGTACCGGAGAGCCTATCCTGAATAGCATTTCGCCCGCTGCAATATTTCGCTGTTCGGTGACCTTGCGCAAATCGTCGGGAATAAATTCCAGGAATGCCTGCGATTCAACGAGTGTGTGCCAGTCCATGCAGTTTTATGTTTAATTGATATGATTTAAATCATAACAGGTCAACATGTGTTCAACCGAAAATCAATCGTCCGGCCCAGAACGGAATATCTATAATCCAAAGGAGTAACAACACAATGAAACTGTCCAATCTGATCCCTGCCTTGCTTGCCATCAGTTGTATTTCATCAGCAGTAGCCGATGACAAGATAATGAGCATGGAGCATCACGCCATGCACCAGCACATGGTGATGGATGAGCGCACATCGCTCAACCTTGCACCGCAGATGGCGCAGCATCAACTGCAAAACATGCGCTCGCATGTAGTGGCCGTTCAGACCATTATAGGATTGCTGGCAAGCAAGGATTTCGATCAGGCTGCTGATGTGGCGCACAACCAGTTGGGGCTGACAGAAGAAATGCGCAAGATGTGCACCACTATGTCTGACAACAAGGATTTCAACAAACTTGGCCTTGCCTTCCACCAGAGCGCAGACCAACTTGGCGAAACGTTGAAAACCAAAGACATGAGAAAATCACTCGAAGCCTTGCACACCACGATGAACTACTGCGTGCAGTGCCATTCCACGTTCCGGCAATAGTCTGACTGTCAGCCTGACTCAGGCAGTATTTGCGTCCTGCCAACATTTAAGGTGTCCGCCGAGCCGTGCTGAGCACTCTGTACTAAAAATCCGCTGTGGCCGATGAAAAGACAATCAAGTTCTCGGCCATATCTGTCGTTGAGAAACTCCGTCGAAGGCTAGGAGTGTACTGCTTTCTGCCATTGACGAGACGGTATCGAGCGTAGCATTCAGCGGCAATGAGCGGCATGCGACCCAACGCAGACGTTCATAGTTATTTCAATTTACTTGTAGCGGCCCATTCAGCGACACCGTCACTTAGGTGAACAGCTAAATAGCCCTCCTGCTTTAGCAAGGCAACAGCATCAGGTGCCATCAAACAATAAGGCCCTCGGCAATATGCCACGATAGGACGATCCTTAGGTAGCTCATCTAGTCGCTGGCGTAGCTCGCCTAAGGGAATCGAACGAGCAAAAGGTAAATGTGCTACCAGATATTCTTCGGCTGGCCGCACATCCAATACAACAACTTCACCTTTCCGCGCGGCTTTCAGCAGACTCTCTCGGTCATTAGGGATCAGGTCATCTGATTTTGCAGTGATCTTCTGTAATGCCAGTTGCAGCTCAATTAATCGTTCCTCTGCCAAAGTATGTAACTGCACCCAGAGGTCAGCTACGGACTTATTGGCAAGGCGGTAGTAAATATTCTTCCCGCGTCGTTCAGTTTCAACCAACTGAGCCATACGCAATTCGCGCAAATGAGAACTGACCAGCTTCACACTAATAGAGGCTTCATTTGCCAGTGTCTCTACTGTTTTCTCGCCTTGGCACAGCAACTCAATCAATTCCAATCGCTTGGGACTGGAAAAGACCTTGCCGACTCGTGCAACCTGCTCGTACAGCAGGTCTTTGATATTTCGTGCGCCCCTCATACCATCAATCCATTAAATATTTGAATTATCTACTTTCGACCCATCAAATTTGACACAAACAAACAATAGATGCTCTAATCATTCTAGCAATTGCTAGAATGATTGCCAATCAAGGAGGTTGCCATGAATCACTTATATGTCCTCAACGATGCTCCTTACGGCAGCGAGCGTACCTATAACGGTTTGCGACTCGCGGGTGCCGTATCCAAAGTAGAAGGTAACACGGTTCGTGTTTTTCTGATCGGTGATGCAGCTTCGGCGGCACGCAAGGGGCAGAAAGTGCCCCAAGGGTTTTACAACATTGAAGTGATGCTCGCCAATGTGGCCAGGCATGGCGGCGAGATTGGCATCTGTGGCACTTGCATGGACGCGCGCGGCTTGGGCGAAAGCGATATTGCCGATGGTACGCACCGTAGCACTTTGGCTGAGTTAGCCGAGTGGACGATCTGGGCAGACAAAGTTCTAGTGTTTTAATTTTTAAGGAAGACGGTATGTTTTTCAAGCAACTGGCAACGCAAGAAGCAACCCTGTCCTATTTCTTCGGCTGTGGCGGTAAAGGTAAATCGGTCGCAGTAGATGTCGTTGCGGGGGATGAAGCATGGTTCATCGAGGAAGCCCGGAAGGCTAACGTCACAATTAATTACGTGATTGACACCCATGTTCATGCCGACCACTACTCTGGCGGACGCAAGCTTGCTCAAATGGTTGGAGCGCCGTATTGCCTGCATGAGTCTGATAGCGGCAAGGTCAAGTTTGAATTTGAACCGCTGCGCGATGGCCAGCTGCTCGACATCGGCAATGTCGAGGTTAGGGTATTGCATACGCCGGGACATACTCCAGATAGCGTTTGCCTAGTGGTGACCGACAAGCGCAGAGGCGATTTCCCGTGGTTCGTACTCACAGGAGACACGCTGTTTGTCGGCTCAATTGGCCGCCCCGACCTGTTAGGGCGTGAACGTGAGATGGCGGCGCAGCTATACGACAGTATTCATTCAAAGTTGCTCTCGTTACCTGATATTGTCGAAATCTTCCCCGGTCATCAGGCCGGTAGCGTCTGCGGTGTGGGCTTGTCCGGCAAACCGAGTTCAACTATAGGTTTTGAAAAACGCTGGAATGCGGCTTTATCCATCGGCAAGCAAGAGTTTGTCGAATCCCTGCTCAAGGAAATCCCACCACGTCCGATCGAGATGGATAAGATAGTTTCGGCCAATATCGCAACATGAACATGCACCACAATCTAACGCATGGCATCCGCGCCAACCTTGATCAGTTCCTGCATCAACTTCTGCAAGTCCTGCTGGTGGGATTTACCATCGGCATGATGCGCACGGTAGTTCCTGCGCTCTCCGAATCAGAGTTCGGCGTACCAAAAAATTCGTTCATGTTGCTTACCGCATTCGTGGTGGCATTTGGTCTGGTTAAAGGCACACTCAATTTTGTGGCGGGTCGATTATCCGAACGCATTGGCCGCAAGAAGGTTTTATTGCTGGGCTGGGCGGCCGCCTTGCCGATTCCTGTATTGGTATATTTGGCTCCATCGTGGGGCTGGATCGTGGCCGCGACCATATTGCTTGGCATCAACCAAGGGCTGACTTGGTCGATGACGCAAACATCCAAGTTAGACATCACCCGTTCCGATCAACGCGGGCTGACCATCGGCCTCAATGAATTCTCCGGTTACATCGGGTTGGCACTGGCAGGAATTATCACCGCCTATCTGGCGACCATGTTGGGCGCGCGTTCCGGTTTGCTGGTGTTCGGTATGACGACAATATTGCTGGCGATCCTGCTTACCCTGCTATGGGTCAAAGACACGCTCCCTTGGGCAAAACTGGAAGCAGCAAAACACGCTACCGCTTCGGCAATAGGTACGATTCCGCGTTATTCGACGAATATCAGCTCAAAGCCAACAACCTGGGAAGTGTTCACCCTGGTGTCTTGGCGTGACAGGCGTTTAGCTGCAATCAGCCAAGCTGGCCTAGTAGAAAAATTCGTCGATGCGCTGGTGTGGGTTTTTTATCCGGTGTTTCTTTATCAGCGCGGATTGAGTCTTCCGGAAGTCGGCTGGGTCGTGGGTATATATGGCTTCGTCTGGGGCGGCTCGCAATTCTTTACCGGCAAACTCTCCGACCATATCGGTCGTCACAAGCCCAACGTATGGGGAATGTGGATTTGCGGTGCAGGCGTAGCAATGATGCTGTTGTACGAAGGCATTACCTGGTGGTCACTCTCTGCCGCAGTTTCCGGTTTTGGAATGGCGTTGTTGTACCCGAATCTCTCTGCTGCGGTGGCCGATATTTCTCATCCGAACTGGCGAGGATCTGCTATCGGAATCTACCGTTTCTGGCGCGACTTGGGATATGGCATCGGCGCACTTGGGCTCGGCATCACGGCGCATTTCACGGGCACGGTTGAGGCAGCATTCTGGTTCGTGGCAATCTCGATGTTCTTATCGGGAGGCATTCTCTGGCTGCTTGGTGAAGAAACCCATCCGAAATTCGGTTTGCTTCAATAGCGACATTTAGCACATAACGGATTCTTTCGGGAGCGCCATTGACCGACAGCAATGGCTGAACAGCAGCCTTGATTACAACTTATGCTACTACCCCTGAGCCACCTAGTTGCCAGTGAATACTTAACAGATTAACAAAGTGCTTTTCATTAAGTTATTTTCTATCGATTAAAAATAGTAAGTAAAAACGCCCCATGGTAGGGGCGTTCTGTTTAAAATTTTATTGGCATGTAACAGACATATCACCAACCCGATTCCCGCTCGGGCGTGGCCGTGATCTTGTGAATACTGAGGTCGGCTCCGTTAAATTCCTCTTCGGCATCCAGACGAATCCCCACGGTCTTTTTCAGCAATCCGTAAACGATGAATCCTCCGCACAACGCGATGCCGATGCCGAGCAAGGTACCGATGAGCTGCGACATGAAGCTTACGCCGCCGACACCGCCCAACGCTTTCACGCCGAATATACCCGCGGCAATGCCACCCCACGCACCGCATAAGCCGTGCAAAGGCCAGACGCCCAGCACATCGTCGATCTTCCAGCGGTTCTGCGTCAGGGTAAACATCCACACAAACAAACCACCGGCAACACCACCGACGATCAATGCCCCCAACGGGTGCATCAAGTCGGAACCTGCGCACACCGCAACCAGCCCCGCCAACGGGCCGTTATGCACGAAGCCGGGGTCGTTCTTGCCTACCCACAATGCCGCCAGGGTGCCGCCAACCATCGCCATCAATGAGTTGACCGCGACCAACCCGCTGATCTTGCCGATCTCCTGCGCTGACATAACGTTGAAGCCGAACCAACCTACAGTCAATATCCAGGCACCAAGCGCCAAGAATGGAATGCTGGAAGGCGGGTGGGCGGAGATGCGCCCTTCCTTGTTATAACGGCCCCGGCGCGCGCCTAACAACAGCACGGCAGCAAGACCAATCCAGCCGCCCACCGCATGCACTACCACCGAGCCGGCAAAGTCATGGAATTCCGCGCCAAACGATGCATTCAGCCAGTCTTGGAAACCGAAGCGGTGATTCCAGGCGATGCCTTCAAAAAACGGATAAACAAAACCGACCAGCATGAATGTCGCGGCTTGTTGCGGATTGAATTTGGCACGCTCGGCGATACCGCCGGAAACAATCGCGGGAATTGCCGCCGCAAATGTGAGCAGGAAGAAGAATTTCACGAGCTCATAGCCGTTCTTCTGCGCCAGCACATCCGCACCTGTGAAAAAATTCACACCGTAAGCGATGCTGTAGCCAATGAAAAAATAGGCCAACGTCGAGATAGCAAAATCGGTGAGTATTTTGACCAGCGCATTGACCTGATTCTTTTTACGAACCGTCCCTAACTCCAGAAATGCGAAGCCCGCATGCATGGCCAGCACCATAATGGCGCCGAGAAGAATAAACAGGGCATCACTGCCGACTTTCAGGTTTTCCATAATTCCCTCAATAAGTGCAAAACTGCATGACGGAATGCAAGTTTCGTTCCACTACATGCACAAACTGTTTTATAAGGATTTTATGCCGGCAAGCGTTGGCGCCAGTCAAATACATTCACCAACTCGGTGCAATGCGAAAAATATTGCACCGCGATGATGCACATTGGACGTGCGTATTTACGCCCAACCTTTGAGCGTTTTTTCCAGCCAGAATAAACCGACGATGGTTTTGCTGTCGGTAATTTTACCGACGCGCACCCATTCAATCGCCTCGGATGGTGACAACTCAAACACTTCAAGAAATTCACCTTCATCGAGCTGGCGGGTTTGATGTGTCAGGCCGCGTGCTAAAAAATATTCGATCTTCTCGTCGGAAAAACCGATGCACGGCCAAGCTGTAGTCAGGTGAGTCCACTCGCGCGCCACATGCCCGGTTTCTTCCAGTAACTCGCGTTGCGCGGTCAGCAGAATGTCTTCTCCCTCATCAATTTTTCCGGCGGGGATTTCGATGAATTCCTGCCGGGGCGAATAGCGGAACTGCCGCTCCATAACGAGATTGCCGTTATCCAGCAGCGCCAGAACCGCGACCGCACCGGGATGCTTGATGTACTCGCGCGTGCCGATACTGCCATCCGGTAAACGCGCGCGATCTTTATGTACTTGAATGAAGTTGCCTTCGTAGACGAGCTCGCTATCAATTTGTGTTTCAGTTAAATCCATCTACCCTGCTCCAATCTATTGCCTATAGGGCGCTTCTAAAAATTCAAATTTCTAAGCAAGACAAGGCGCGAACAAAAAATTACGACGCGGCATATGAGTGATATGTGAGGAGTAATTTTTTGTGAGTAACGCAGTATTGCGACGAAATTTGGATTTTTAGAAGTGCCCTACAAATAAACACTCCCGCCGTAGCGGGAGTGCGGTGAATCAAATGCGAGAAACGCTTAGTGCAGCAGCAGCGATTGCTGAACCGACACTGCGCACACCGACATCAGCGTGCCGGGGAAAATACCCAGCATCAAAACGGCCAATCCGTTGATCGAAATCAGCAGGCTGCTATCCGGTTGCATGTAGATACGCTCATGGCTTTCCGGCGCATCGAAGTACATCAGCTTAACGATGCGCAAGTAGTAGAACGCACCAATCAGAGAGAACAGCACGGCCATGATAACCAGCGGAATATGCCCCGCCTGCACGGCCGCATTCAGCACCGAGAACTTGGCGTAGAAACCGACGGTCGGCGGCACGCCGGCCATGGAGAACATAAGCAACAGCATCATAAACGCGAGCCACGGGCTGCGCTGGTTGAGTCCCTTGAAATCATTCAGCGTATCGGCCTCAAAACCTTCGCGCGACATCAGCATAATCATGCCGAAACCGCCCAAGCTCATCAGCACATAGATGACCGCGTAGAACATGGCAGAGCCGTAACCCTCGATGCTGCCGGAAAGCACGCCGACCAGTAGGAAGCCCATGTGGGCGATGGTCGAGTACGCGAACATACGCTTGATGTTGATCTGCGCGATCGCGCTCATATTACCTACCGCCATCGACAATACGGCCAGTATCATCAGCATGCCGGACCAGTGGATCATCAGCGGTTGCAGGCCTTCAACCAGAATGCGCATGACGAAAGCGAATGCGGCCAGCTTGGGTGCCGTACCGATCAGCATGGTCATCGCGGTCGGGGCGCCGTGATACACATCGGGAACCCACATATGGAAAGGCACGGCCCCAAGCTTGAACGCCAGACCGGCAACGATGAACACCAGACCGAATACCAGCAACGCTTTGTTGGACACACCTTGTTGAATTGCCGCAGAGATCGCATTCACATCCAGCGTACCGGTCGCGCCATACAGCATGGACATACCGTACAGCAGCAAGCCGGAGGCAAGCGCGCCAAGGATGAAGTATTTCATCGCAGCTTCGGTCGCCGTTGCCGAGTCGCGTTGCAAAGCGACCATGGCATACAGACTGAGCGACAACAATTCCAAACCGAGATACAGCGAGAGGAAATGGCTGGCGGAAATCATCACCATCATGCCCAGCAACGCAAACAGCACCAAGGCCAAAAACTCGCCGGAGAACAGACCGCGCGCCAGCAGATAAGTGCGCGAGTAAACCAGCATCATCGATACGGCCAAATAGCTCAACAGTTTCAGCACATCGGACATCAAATCATCCACGAACAGATTGTTGAACAAATGCGCCACGCCGTTCTGGTGGGTTGCCACGGTAATCAGCGAACAACCCAGCAAGGTCAGTTGCACCAAGAGATAGGTCACAGTTTTTGTGCGGCCGGAGGTGAACAGATCAGCGATCAGGATCACACTCACCATCACCAACAGAAAGATTTCTGCGTAGGCGGGAAACAGGGTGGACAAGAAACTCATATTTTCCTCAATTGCGAATGGCTCGGTTTAGCGCAGCTTATAGTTTGGAACGGGCAAGGTGAACCAGCAGATCATTCACCGACGTATGCAAAATCTCACTGACCGGCAAAGGATACAATCCCATGCCCAGCACGGTAATCGCCAGCACGACAAAGATCAGTTTTTCGCGCAGCGTGATGTCGTGCAAATGAGCCACATGGCTGTTGGCAACGGCACCGAAAATCACGCGCTTATACATCCACAGCGTGTAAGCCGCGCCGAAGATCAGCGTGCTGGCAGCCAGGAAGGCATACCAGAAGTTGGCCTTGACCGCGCCCATGATAACCATGAATTCACCGACGAAACCGCTGGTGCCGGGCAAGCCGCTGTTGGCCATCGCGAACAGCATAAAGAAAGCCGCGAACACCGGCATCTTGTTGGCCACGCCGCCGTAGTCGACGATTTGACGCGAATGCACGCGGTCATACAACACACCGATACACAAGAACAACGCGCCAGCCACAAAGCCGTGCGAGATCATCTGAATCAGCGCGCCTTCCATACCGTAGGCGTTGAAAATGAAGAAACCCAGAGTGACGAAGCCCATATGCGAAATGGAAGAATAAGCCACCAGCTTTTTCATGTCGGCTTGAGTCAAAGCCACCAGACCGATGTACACCACCGCGATCAGCGACAAAGCGATCATGACGCCGGCAAGGCTGTGGCTGGCATCCGGCGCAATCGGCATGGAGAAACGCAGGAAGCCATACGCACCGACCTTCAGCATGATTGCTGCCAGCACTACAGAACCGCCGGTAGGCGCCTCCACGTGTGCATCCGGTAACCATGTATGCACCGGGAACATCGGCACCTTCACCGAGAAAGCCATGAAGAAGGCGATGAACACCAGAATCTGCGCCGCCATCGGGATCGCCATGCGGTGATAATCAAGAATCTCGAAGCTGCCGCCGGAATGGTTGTACAGGTAAAGCAAGGCAACCAGCATCAACAGCGAGCCCAGCAAGGTGTACAGGAAAAACTTGACCGCCGCATACACGCGGTTCGGACCGCCCCACACACCGATGATAATGAACATCGGAATCAGCATCGCTTCCCAGAACACGTAGAACAGCACGGCATCCAATGCGGCAAACACGCCGTTAACGATACCGGACATGATGAGAAAGGCCGCCATGTACTGCGCCACGCGCTTCTCGATCACCTTCCATCCGGCGATCACCACCAGCGGAGTGAAAAAACTGTTCAGCAGAATGAATAGCATCGAGATGCCGTCCACGCCCAAGTGGTAATGGATATTGAAGCGGGTAATCCAGTCCTTAGCCTCGACGAACTGCATGGCGCTGGTCATCTTGTCGAAGCCGGTATACAGCGGCAACGTCACCAGAAAGCCAAGTATCGCTCCCAGCAAAGCAATATAGCGGGCAGCAGTTGCATTGCGGTCATTTCCCGTCGCCAATACCAGCACACCGAAAATAATGGGGAGCCAGATGGCAACGCTTATCAATGGGAATCCAAAAATCATGCTTTTATCCTTATTCTGCGGCTGCTTTATTCAAACCAAGTGCGGATGGTCAACAACACAAATACGCCTGTGATCATCGCGAAGGCATAGTGATAGATATAGCCGGACTGTATATTGCGCAACACGCCGGAGATACGCCCCACCAAACGCGCCGTACCGTTCACCATCACGCCATCAATCAAATTCACATCGCCGTACTTCCACAGGAAGCGGCTGGTGCCGCGTGCCCCGCCGGCAAAGAACCAGTCGTTGAAACGGTCAAAGTAATACTTGTTGTCGAGCAAGGTATAAATACCGCCGAAACGTTGCTTGATTGCTGCAGGAATATCCGGACGCTTCATGTAGAAGAACCAGGACGAAGCAACACCAGCCAGCGCCAACAAGAACGGCATGGACAAGAACGAATGCAAACCCATCGCCACGGCACCGTGGAACTCTTCGCGCATTTCCGCCAGCGCGTGATGCTCGTGACCGATGTAGATCGCATCCAGGAAGTAGTCGCCGTACAACATCGGGCCAATCGCGATAAAACCAATCACCACCGACGGAATCGCCAGCAATACCAGCGGCAGCCACACCACCCAAGGGGTCTCGTGCGGTTTCTGTCCCGGTGCCAGACCATGGTGATGCTCGTCATGCTGTGCATGCTCGTCGTGAGCATCGGCATGGTGCGCATCATCGCCGTGACCGTGATGTGCATCCGCATGGGCGGCGGGGGCATGGGCAACCGGTGCATGCGTCTCATGATGAACTTCCTTACCGAAACGTTCTTCACCGTGGAACACGAGGAAGTACATACGGAAAGAGTAGAACGCGGTCACGAATACACCGGCCAGCACGGCGAAGTAAGCGAAACTGGAACCCGCCAGATGCGACATTCCCACCGCTTCGATGATGCTGTCCTTGGAATAGAAACCGGACAGGAACGGCGTGCCGATCAAAGCCAGCGAACCGATCAGGGAAGTAATCCAAGTAATCGGCATGTACTTGCGCAGGCCGCCCATGTTGCGGATGTCCTGATCGTGGTGCATGGCGATAATCACCGAGCCCGCAGCCAGGAACAGCAAGGCTTTAAAGAACGCGTGCGTCATCAGGTGGAACACCGCCACCGAGTAGGCCGATGCGCCCAGTGCCACAGTCATGTAGCCGAGTTGCGACAACGTGGAATACGCCACCACGCGCTTGATATCGTTCTGGATGATGCCGAGGAAGCCCATGAACAGTGCGGTAATTGCACCAATCACCATCACGAAAGACAGCGCTGTTTCGGACAATTCAAACAGCGGCGACATACGCGCCACCATGAAAATACCGGCAGTCACCATGGTCGCAGCGTGGATCAGCGCGGAAATTGGAGTCGGGCCTTCCATCGAATCGGGCAGCCACACATGCAAGGGGAACTGCGCGCTCTTACCCATCGCGCCGATAAACAGCAGGATGCAGATTGCGGTAATCAGATTCCATGTCACGCCGGGAATCGGCGCAATGTCATTCACATAACGGTGTGCATTGGCAAACACGGAGGCGTAATCCAGCGTACCGAACACCATCAGCACCAGACCGATACCGAGCAGGAAGCCGAAGTCGCCGACGCGGTTAACCAAGAACGCTTTCAAGTTGGCGTAAATCGCGGTCGGGCGTGTGTACCAGAAGCCGATCAGCAGATACGACACCAAGCCCACCGCTTCCCAGCCGAAGAACAGTTGCATGAAGTTGTTGGCCATCACCAGCATCAGCATGGAGAAGGTGAACAGCGAGATGTAGCTGAAGAAACGCTGGTAACCGGGGTCTTCCTGCATATAGCCGATGGTGTAGATGTGCACCATCAGGGAAACGAAGGTCACCACCAGCATCATCATCACGGTCAGGCGGTCGATGAGGAAGCCGACTTCAAAGCTGGTGTCGCCGGAGGTCACCCATTTGTATACCGTGCCGTTGAACTGATGGCCTGCCAGCACATCCTGGAAAATTGCCAGTGATGCGATGAAGGAAACGGCCACTAGGGCAATCGTGACGCGATGCGACCACGCACGCCCCAGCACTTTACCGAACAGGCCGGCCGCAATTGCACCGACCAGCGGAGCCAATGGAACCAGCAGATAGAGATTTTGCATATTGCTCATTTGTACGCTTAACCTTTCAGGCTGCCGAGATCGTCAACGTTAATGGTGCGCAGATTGCGGAACAGCACCACCAGAATAGCCAGACCAATCGCCGCTTCAGCTGCGGCAACGGTAAGAATAAAGAACACAAATATCTGACCGGATACATCGTTCAGGTAATGGGAGAACGCAATGAAATTGGTGTTCACGGCCAGCAACATCAATTCAATCGCCATCAGCAACACAATGATATTTTTGCGGTTCAAGAATATGCCCACCACGCTGATGGCAAACAGCACCGCACTTAACACCAAGTAATGAGACAAATTTAAGCTCAACATACTTCCCCCTGATTTTTAGCTCTTCACTTGTTCGGTCTGAACATCCGTCTGAGCAGAGACCTTTTTCGATGCCGGCATCGAGATCAAACGCACACGATCCTTGCTTTGCACTTGTACCTGCTTGCCGGGAATCTGCTTCTTGCTGCTACGGCGATTACGCAAAGTCAACGCAATCGCGGCCACAATCGCAATCAGCAACAGCACGGCAGCCAATTCAAATGCGTAAACATAATCGGTATAGATCAAACGTCCCAATTCTTTGGTATTGCTGTAATCGGCTGCGTGCTTGGCCAGATGAGAGCCGGTTTCCGCTGTTTGGCGGCTCCCCAGCACCCACACCATCTCGAACACCATGAACGCGGCCAACAACGCACCGATCGGGAACCAGCGCCAGAAGCCCTCTTTCAGTTCTTCCAGATTGATGTCCAGCATCATCACCACGAACAGGAACAACACCATTACCGCGCCGACGTAAACCAGCACCAGCGTGATTGCGAGAAACTCGGCTTCCAGCAGCATCCAGATACCGGACATACTGAAAAATGCCAGCACGAGAAACAGCGCGGCATGCACCGGGTTGCGGGCCGTAATAACTCGCAGGCTGGCGAATACCGACAGTACGGCAAAAAAATAAAAAGCTAATGTATCAATACCTATCATGTCCGGTTCCTTAACGGTATTTCGCGTCTGCAGCGCGGTCTTTGGCGATCTGCGCTTCGTGTTTTTCGCCAACAGCGAGCAGCATGGCTTTGGTGTAATACAAATCACCGCGTTTTTCACCGTGATACTCCAGCACACGGGTTTCAACGATCGCATCCACCGGGCAGGACTCTTCGCAGAAGCCGCAGAAGATGCACTTGGTCAAATCGATATCGTACTGGGTGGTGCGGCGCGAACCATCGCTGCGCTCTGCCACTTCGATCTTGATCGCCATCGCGGGGCAAACCGCTTCACACAGTTTGCAGCCGATACAGCGCTCTTCACCGTTGGCATAACGGCGCTGCGCATGCAAACCGCGAAAACGGAAACTCTGCGGCGTTTTCTCTTCCGGGTAATGCACCGTGATCTTGTGCGAAAACAAATGTCTGCCGGTCAGGGCCAAGCCCTTGAGCAGCTCGACCAACATGAAGCTTTTAAAGAAATGTGTGATCTTTTCCATTTTCGTTCTCACCACAACCAATAGCGTGTTTGCATCCAAGCGGCAATAACTACCACCCATACCAACGTCAGCGGAATGAACACTTTCCAGCCCAGACGCATCAGTTGGTCATAGCGGTAACGCGGGAAGCTCGCGCGTAGCCACAGGAACATGAACAGGAAAATCGACATCTTTGCCAACAACCAGAACAGTCCCGGTACCTGGTTAAACGGTGCCGCATCAATCGGTGGCAACCAGCCGCCGAGGAACAGCACCGTGGTCAGTGCCGCGATCAAAATCATGTTGGCATATTCGGCCAGGAAAAAGATCGCGAAGCCCATACCGGAATACTCTGTATGGAAACCCGCCACAATGACGGACTCGTCTTCCGCCAAGTCGAACGGCGCGCGGTTGGTTTCAGCCACACCGGCAATGAAATACACCACGAACATCGGGAACAGCGGAATGAAGTACCAGCCCAGCAAGCCGTGACCGTTTTGCTGTCCGCGCACGATTTCGCCGATGTTCATGCTTTGCGCCATCAGCAGTACGCAGACCAAAGCAAAACCCATCGCTAATTCATACGACACAATCTGTGCAGCGGAACGCAGCGAACCGAGAAATGCGTATTTTGAGTTGGATGCCCAACCGGCAATAATTACGCCGTATACACCGAGCGATGTCATTGCCAAGATATAGAGCAAACTGGCATTCACATTCGCGAGTACCAGTTCATCACCAAACGGAATAACCGCCCAGGCAGCCAGTGCGGGAGCAATTGACAACACCGGCGCAATCGCAAACAAAAACTTGTTCGAGCCGGAAGGAACAATAATCTCCTTCATCAGCAGCTTGATACCGTCGGCGATCGGTTGCAGCAGACCGAAGGGGCCGACACGGTTTGGACCGATACGATCTTGTATCAAGCCCAAAATTCTTCGTTCGGCATACGTCAGATAAGCCACACCCAGCATCAGCGGTGCCACGATTGCCACGATCTTGGCCAAGGCCCACACCAGCGGCCAAACCGGGCCAAGCAGTCCCTGCCCCATCTGCTCTATGGTTTGCAGTAATTCCATCATGCGCGCTCCACTGTAATTGTTCCGAACATCGCACCCAAAGCAGCGGTTGCACTATGACCGGTAGCCACACGCACCACCCCCTTGGGCAGTTGGTCATCCGCAACTGCGGTCAAAGTCACACTACCCTGCCCTTGGTTCACCTTGACCAGCACACCGGATTGCAGCCCCAGTTTTTTCAATTCATCACTATGCAACCATGCGCGGGGAGCTGCCGCATCTGCCGTGGCCTGCAACGGCGCGGAACGGCGCACCACCGCATCGGTCGCATAAATCGGCACATCGCTCACGCGCTGCAAACCGGTCGCCGCTGCAACCGCGTTGACTTCCACGCCGCTGACTGCATTATCCAGCTTGGCGGCGACATCAATTCCTTGCAACGCTTCATCGCGCACGGCTTCCGAAGTGTCCTGATCGAAACCGGACACCTTCAGCAAATTGCCCAGTACTCGCAATACTTTCCATGCCGGACGCGCTTCGCCTAAAGGTTTAACTGCCCCCTTGAAACTTTGTACGCGGCCTTCGGTGCTGACGAAAGTGCCGGAAGTTTCGGTAAACGGCGCAATCGGCAGCAACACGTCGGCATAGCTTGTCGCGTGGTGTTTGTAGGCCGACATCGCGATCACCAGATCGGCGGACTGCATCGCAGCCATCGCCTGTTGCGCATTGGCAGTATCCAGTTCGGCTTCCACATTCAGCAATACATACGCCTTGCGCGGCGCGGCCAGCATGGCGGCGGCATTCAAGCCATGCGCGCCCGGTGTGGCTTGCGCCAGATAACCGCCGACGCTGTTGGCTGCTTCGCCGATGAAACCGAATTTGCCGTTGGTCGCTGCAGCGATTTGCTGCGCCAGAGATTGCAGCTGCGCCGCTTGCGGATGTTGCTGAGCGAAGTTGCCCAACAACACGGCCACACGTCCGCCGCCGAGCAAGCTGCCCGCAATACCGTCGGTCTGTTTGGCTTGTACGCCCTTGGCAACTTGCGCCAACGCATCAACCAGAGCATCCGGTGCGACGATGGCTTTGTTTGCAAGCTTCATCAGCAGGTCGTCGTCAACGGAATGAATAATGCTGACTTGTGCGCCTTTCTTCACTGCCTGACGGATGCGTGCGGCCAACAGCGGATGATCCTTGCGCAGGAAGCTACCCACGATCAGGATGCGATCTGCGCGGCTAATGTCAGCAATCGGCATGCCCAGCCAAGGCGCTCCGGCTTGCTTTCCGTCGGCGCTGAAATCGGATTGGCGCAGGCGGAAATCGACGTTGCTGCTGCCGAGGCCGCGCACGAGTTTTTGCAACAGGTAGAGCTCTTCCAGTGTGGAGTTCGCTGTCGCCAGTGCGCCGATTTGTTCGGCTCCCGCGCCGTTAGCAATGTGGCGCAAGCCGTTCGCGGCATATTCCAGCGCGACTTGCCACTCCACTTCCATCCACTTGCCGTCCTGCTTAATCATCGGCTTGGTCAGACGCTCGGCGGAATTCAAGCCTTCATAGGCAAAGCAGATCGGAAGAGCGTCGTGTAGGGAAAGAGTGTAGATCTCGGTGGTCGCCGTATCATTAAAAAAAAA